>JACKQG010000016.1_pt1 | contig 218724 bp, 197 predicted proteins | sample 8237621 | NCBI WGS metagenome assembly JACKQG01 (sample SAMN15677084, study PRJNA649215) | marine metagenome | biome: marine; feature: Black Sea; material: saline water; isolation source: suspended particulate matter (SPM) from the Black Sea western gyre | collected 2013-06-09/2013-06-10...
GTTGGCTTCTAATACAAACTTGTACTTCAGTTAAATTTTTCTGTGATCTTGGAAACTTCCGGAACATAATTTTTCACTAGAAGAATACCAATGAGAGCTTCTCAAAAAGCACTTTTGACTAAAGGTACCGTCGGAAAAACACTGGTTGATCTTACTATTCCAATGGTTCTAGGAATGCTCGGTATGGTTGTTTTTAATCTGGCTGATACTTACTTTGTCGGGCAACTTGGAAAAAATGAGTTGGCAGCAATGAGTTTCACCTTTCCCGTCATTATGATTGTTGGCAGTATCGCAATGGGAATGGGGATTGGAACATCGGCCTTGGTCTCACGTGCTATCGGAGAAGGAAATCAACAAAAAGTAAAACGGTTGACCACTGATAGCCTGATCTTATCATTATTGGTAGTCATGGTCTTTGTTGTCACTGGAATACTAACGATTGATCCCGTTTTTCGATTTCTTGGAGCTAACGAGGAAGTCCTCCAGTTAATTAGAGAATATATGACAATATGGTATGCGGGAATGATCGCTATTGTTATTCCTATGGTGGGAAATAATGTGATTCGAGCGACAGGGGATACAAAAACACCAAGCAATGTAATGTTGATCGCTGCTGTTACAAATATTATATTAGACCCTCTTTTGATCTTTGGACTTGGGCCATTTCCCAAGTTAGAGCTCGAAGGTGCAGCAATTGCTACTGTTTGTGCACGAACGATAACTCTTCTCGTGGCATTATGGATTCTTTATTATAGAGAGCGCTTGATTAGCTTTACCATTCCTAAACTTAAGGAAATGTTACACTCCTGGAAGCAGGTTCTTTATATTGGGATTCCTATGGCCGGAACCAATATGCTCACCTCTGTTGCTTCAGGTCTGATTACTAAATTGATTGCGTTTTATGGCTCTGCCGCAGTAGCCGCTTTTGGAGTGGCAAGCCGTATTGAGGGATTTGCCCTAATGCTCCTTATGGCACTGGGTTCCGCCCTTAGTCCTTTTGTTGGCCAGAATTTGGGAGCAAAAAAATTCGATAGAGTCGAGTTAAGCATAAAATACAGCCAACTGTTTTCTATTGGTTGGGGCTTGGCGGTATTAATAATCTTGGCGATCACTGGGAAATATTTAGCTTCGATTTTTAGTAGTGATCCGGAGGTCATTTCCACAGTAATAATCTACTTCTGGATTGTTCCTCTAGGTTATGGGTTCCAAGGAGTACTTAAACTCGTTTCCACCATTCTAAACGTTTTAAACAAACCACTACACTCTTCCATATTAATGCTGATTCAAACATTTGCCTTATATATCCCTTTAGCGTATTTAGGCACTGAATTAATTGGCTTGAAAGGAATTTTTGGCGCAGCTGCGCTATCGTATATCATTTCAGGTATCTCTGCTTATTTCCTGCTGAAAAAAAATCTGGCCGATTCTATGGATTACGACTTTATACGGTGAGTGGTTACCGTTGAGCAGATCGAAGATTCAACTACTTCATGAGGAACGAGACACTGCACTCCTCTTATTAAAAAAATGTACGCTAGTGCTGAATCATCAGATGAAGCTTTAGCCACTAACATTTACAACGGAAACAAGCAATAGGATACAAATCAAAACAGTATTAAGAACCAGATTCATTTCAAGGAATTATCATGAAAATAATAAGTTGTTTATTTTTGCTTGTGTTGATCATTGGAGGTTGTTCAAATCATCAAACAAAAATTCATACTCATGAAGAGAATTCACATAATACTGAATCACCATATATTGGACAGGAAAAATGGGAGATTAAATCTCTTTCACCGGATGATGTGAAGGGATTACTTGAAGGACTTGGTACTCCTTTCGGCGGTATGGCAAAACTTGGAGAGTTAAACGGTTATCCCGGACCAAGGCATGTATTGGATCTATCAGAAAAAATGAACCTCACCGAGAGTCAGAAAATTCAGATAGAAGGCATATTCAATGAAATGAAAATAGAATCTATCAAATTGGGAAGGCAGATAATTGAGGTTGAAAAACAAATGAATGAGGAGTTTGGCAACCAGTCTATTTCAAAAGAGAGTCTTCAAATCAAACTCAAGAAAAGTGCTAAGATTTATGGACAGCTTCGTTTTGTGCATTTGAAAGCACACTTACAAATGATTCAAATACTCAGTCAAAGACAAATCATATTGTATAATCAACTACGAGGCTACTCTTCAAAAGATTGTACTCCACCAGAAGGACATGATTCTGAAATTTGGAAACAACATCATGGTTGTGGTTAACTCAACTTACAGAAAATTTAAGCCAACAAAAGAATGGAGAAGGATTTCGTGGGGCCGCCGCTCGTTCCTCGCTTTGTTCCCACAAAACCTCTCATTCTAGGCGTTATCCCAGTTCGTTCCGCTTAGCGCGAAACGAACTGGGATAATGCCGAGCTGAGCGGTACTCCACTCCAGCGAATTGTCATCGCACCGTTTCGCTTCGCTACACTATGCGATAACAATACGCTAGAGAGGACAAAACAACCTGATAATTCGCCTCCGCCGGAGTCGATTATCAGGTCATTTCGCCGCTCAGCTCGGCATTAGATAACCAATTCTATTAATAGATCCGTTCTCTTTACACTATCAATTATCTTGCCAGCATGACTTTACTCATCGTTTATGTGACCATCGCCTTACTCTTTTCATTTATATGTTCAATTTCAGAAGCCGTACTGCTGAGTGTTACTACGGCTCATATTAGCGTACTTGAACAGGAAGGCAAAAGCTCTGGTACACTGCTGCGTGAGCTCAAGGGGGATATCAACAAGCCGTTGGCTGCGATCCTGACGCTTAACACTATAGCACACACGGTAGGCGCTGTTGGCGCTGGAGCGCAAGCAGCCGAAGTGTTTGGTAGCAAATGGGTAGGACTGATTTCTGCAATTCTGACGCTGATGATCCTAATATTTTCGGAGATTATCCCTAAAACACTGGGCGCAACTTACTGGCGTGTGCTGTCAGGGATAACGGCGTCTTGGCTCAAGTTCTTGGTATGGATCCTGTACCCATTTGTAATGCTGTCTGAGTTACTAACGCGCAGTCTTTCTCGAGGTATGATAATTGAAGGCTTCAGCCGCAAGGAGTTTGCCGCTATGGCCGAACTCGGCGAGCAGGAAGGTCAACTGGAAGAGCAAGAATCACGCATCCTGAAAAACATGTTCCTGCTGCACGAAACAAAGGTCACTGATGTGATGACGCCGCGCCCGGTTGTGTTTTCATTACCCGAATCGCTGACGGTTTACGAGTATTTCGATAAACACTATGACTCTCGCTTCTCACGCATTCCAGTTTATGTCGAAAACGACGAATTGTTAACCGGCTTTGTGCTAAAGAATGATCTGTTACTGGCACAGGCACGCGGCAATACGGACAACACCCTGGAAAACTATCGACGTGATCTGCATACATTATCATCCAAAACCTTATTATCTGATGCATTTGATGAAGTGCTACACCTGCGCACGCACATCATGGTAATTATCGATGAATACGGAGGCATGGAGGGTATTATCACCATGGAAGATATCCTGGAAACCCTGCTTGGGCTGGAGATAATGGACGAAAGCGATAAGACAGCTGACATGCAACAATACGCTCGGCGCATGTGGAAAAAGCGGGCCCAGGCAATGGGGATTTCGCTGCCCAAAAATGAAGAATCAACTTGATTAAATGCCTAACAATGCACTCAACTGTATTTTTTTCCTGCTCTCCTTCGTCGCTTCGGTCAAAAAACAGTTAGTTTTGCGTTAGCTGCAATAAGCACCAAAATAGCATAGCCAAAAGTTAACTTATATGTTAACCTTATTGATATGAGAGAAATCCATTTTTATCGTACTGAATCAAATAACTGTCCTATCGAAGAATTTCTGGATTCACTTTCATGGCAACAGGCTCAAAAAGTTGCTTGGGTTCTCCAGCTAGTTGAAGAAATGAATATTGTTCCTAGACAATATTTTAAGAAACTTGTTAATACAGATGATTTATGGGAAGTACGAGTGCAGGCAGGAAGCAACATATTCCGCTTGCTTGGCTTTCTTGATGGTAAGGATATTGTTATCTTAAATCATGCTTTTCAAAAGAAAACGCAGAAAACCCCAAGGAAAGAAATCAAGATAGCAGAAGCTCGAAAAAAAGATTACCTTAAGAGGAAACTACTAACATGAGTGATTTACAAAAATATATCAGTCAAAGAAAAAAAGAAGACTTTGAGTTCAAGGAAGGGTTTGAGGAAGGCTATGAAGCTTTTAAAATTGGAGCCATGCTAAAACAAATAAGAGAAACATCAGGCTTTACCCAAGAAGAAATGGCAAAGCAACTTCATACTAAGAAATCCGCAATTTCACGGATAGAAAACCATGCTCAGGATATTAAGTTATCTACTCTTGAAAAATTTGCTATGGTACTGGGTAAAAAACTAGAAGTATCAATAAACTAAACAAGCAGCTAACAAAAGCATCCAATTGACCTCCGCTACGCTGCGGCAATTGATGCAAGGCGTTATGTGTCAAATGAGGAGATGAAATGATTCCAAAATATCAAGAAATAATGTTGCCATTCCTTAAGTATTTAGAAGACGGTAAAGAACATGGACTGAGTGAAACTCATGATGCCTTGGCAGAGCAATTCAAATTGACTGACGATGAACTGAGAGAATTTTTGCCAAGTGGACGACAACCTGTTTTCAGAAACAGAGTGGGCTGGGCAAGAACTTATTTAAAAAAGGCAGGGCTACTAACTTCCCCTAAAAGAGCCCATTTTAGAATTAGTGACAAAGGGCTATCACTTCTGAAAGAAAATCCAAATGAAATAACTTCTAAATTCTTAACACGATATGATGATTTTGTAGAGTTTCAGTCAATAAAGAAAGATAAAAAAGACAATGGGAGTTTATTGCAACCTCACATTGTCGATAACGCTGACCAAACGCCAGAAGAATCCCTTGAGTACGCTTACCAAATACTTCATTCCGAATTATCTAAAGAATTACTCGATATTGTAAAATCATGCTCCCCGGAATTTTTTGAAAGACTTGTTGTAGATTTGCTTATAACAATGGGTTACGGAGGTTCAAGAAAAGAAGCGGGACAAGCAATGGGGAAATCAGGGGACGGGGGAATCGACGGAATAATTAATGAAGATAAGCTCGGCCTTGATATTATATATCTCCAAGCAAAAAGGTGGGAAAACTCTGTTCCTGTAAAAGAAATTCGTGATTTTACGGGGGCACTTGCATCTAAGAAGGCGAAAAAAGGGATATTTATTACAACTTCGAGTTTTCCAAAAAGTGTTTACGAGTTTGTCGAACAAGTAGAGTACAAAATTATCCTGATTGATGGAGATCGTCTTGCAAACTTGATGATTGAACATAGTATCGGCCTATCGACGGTAAACACCTATCATGTTAAGACAATTGACTCTGATTACTTTGAAGAAAATTGATAATAAATGGCTAAGGAAAAAAAACTAACAATAAAAAACGAATTAACCGAATTTTTGCTTTATAGCACACCGGACGGAAAAATTAAGGTTGAGATATTTTTTCTCAATGAGAATATCTGGCTGACCCAAAAACGAATGGCAGAGCTTTTTGGCGTTAATGTACCTGCTATTAGCAAACACTTGAAAAATGTATTTGAAAGCGGTGAATTAGAAGAAAAATCAGTTGTTTCCATTTTGGAAACAACTGCCGATGACGGTAAAGAGTATAAAACAAAAAATTACAACCTTGATACCATTATATCTGTTGGCTACAGGGTAAACTCATCTCAGGCGACAAAATTTAGAATTTGGGCAACAGAGCGACTAAGAGAGTATATGATCAAAGGTTTTGTACTTGATGATGAAAGGCTTAAAAACGGCAGATATTTTGGCAAAGATTATTTTCGGGAATTGCTCGAAAGAGTCCGTTCCATTCGTGCAAGTGAACGTAGGATTTATCAGCAAATAACCGATATTTTTGCTGAATGCAGTATAGATTACGATCCAAAATCAGATATTACAAAAGAATTTTATGCTACAATACAGAACAAATTTCATTTTGCCATTTCAGGACAAACAGCAGCCGAGATTGTACACAGTAGCGCTGATTCCGATAAAGGATTTATGGGATTAACTACCTGGAAAAATTCACCCGATGGCAGAATATTAAAATCGGATGCAAAAATTGCCAAAAACTATCTTCAGGAAAAAGAAATTAAAAGATTGGAAAGGACTATTTCCGGTTTTTTCGACTATGTAGAAAACATTATAGAAAACAGAATTTCTTTTACAATGGAAGAGTTTGCTCAAAGCGTAAATAAATTTCTTTCCTTTAACGAATATAAAGTATTGGCTGGAAAGGGCAGTATTTCGCACTAGCAAGCAATGGAAAAAGCATCAGTAGAATATGATAAGTTTAATAAAGTACAAAAAATAGAATCGGATTTTGACCGTGAAATAAAAAAGCTTTTGAAAAACAGTGGCTGAGCTCCAAAATGCAGGTGAACTCAATCGTTATCCCGATTCGTTCCGCTTAGCGCGAAACGAACTGGGATAATGCCGAGCTGAGCGGCATTAGATTTCAAGTAAGGAGATTGATATGAAAGTTGAAGTCCAGATCGTCAACGCATTCGTTGACGAGAATGTCGGAGGCAACCCTGCTGGTGTAGTACTCAATGCCCATCAGTACACCCGAGGTGAAAAGCAACGTATCACCGCAGCCGTCGGACTTTCAGAAACGGCGTTTGTCTCACCATCGTCTATAGCGAATTTTAAGCTCGAGTTTTTCACACCAACCCGTCAGATTGCTCATTGTGGTCATGCCACAATCGCAACGTTTGGCTATTTGCGTCAGACCGGTGCACTGCCAAATGACCAAACCTCTAAGGAGACCATTGATGGTCGCCGCGAAATTCTTATGGAAGACGATTATGCCTACATGGAACAGTTGGCACCTCGATATACAGAATTGAGTCAAGAGCATCGGCTTTGCGTACTTGATTCGCTTGGCCTCAAACCATCAGACCTCTTGGCGGATGCTCAACCATGTGTTGTCAATACTGGCAATTCATTTCTGGTAATTGCACTCCGGAACTCGGACATCATCAAATTCGTCAACCCGAATAAAAAATTCATTTCTGTAATCAGCGAAAAATATGATTTGATTGGATATTACGCCTTCTCGCCAGAAACCGTCAAAGAAGGTCGGGATGCTGGTGCTCGCATGTTCGCACCGCGTTATGGTATCAATGAAGAGTCGGCAACCGGAATGGCAGCGGGGCCACTTGCTTGCTATTTGTATGACAAACTAAAGAATGAAAAGCGCGAATTTCTGATTGAACAGGGTCATTTAATGTTTCCAGGCTCTCCAAGCGTAATTACTGTAAGACTCCGAGTTAAAGATGGCTCTATCTCAAGTCTCATGGCCGGAGGAAAAGCAGCAGTCAGCAAGGTGAGGTATGTTGAAATCTAACAATGCCATGCAGCACACGCTCGTACCTCGCGCGGCTGATAGCAAACGTTATAAAGCGCACCAACATTATAGTTGTTGATAATTTTTTAGGGTATCCATCTAAGGCGGGACAAAAAAGAGCGGATTATTTTGTCTCTCCAGCATCAACATATCAGAGATTGGCGGTAGACCAAGGTTCTGGTAAATCCTCTCAAAGCCTTGTAAACACTGGCTGTCCCGCCTTAGATGGATACCCATTTTTTACTATTTAAAATTTTTACTTAATAAAGTTCATTGACAAACTGTCTTTTATTGGCGACAATTGGGTTGTGATGTACGAGATAAAAAAGACAACACAATTTCAGAAATGGTTTAAAATCTTAAAGATATTAAGATAAAAGCCAGAATAACTTTAAGACTTAAAAGTGTATCTCTAGGAAATTTTGGAGATCATAAATCTCTTGGGGAAAATCTTTTTGAATTACGTTTTTTCTTTGGTAGTGGTTATCGTATTTATTACACAATAAAAAGTGGTCAAGTTATTTTTTTGCTAATAGGTGGTGACAAATCATCACAAAATAAAGATATAAATAAAGCAAAGACGCTATGCAAAATACTGGAGTAAATGAACATGGAAACTGAAGTTAGCAATTGGGATGCAAGCGAGTATCTTGATAGCCCAGAAATGATAAAAGAATATATTAATGCTGCAATTGAGGATGGAAGTCCTGAATTATTACAAGCTGCTTTAGGTGATGTAGCTAAAGCTCAGGGTATGACTGATATTGCAAAAAAAGCAAATGTAAGTAGACAAAACCTTTATAAGACATTTTCTACTGATAGCAATCCAAGATTAGACACAATTCAAAAAGTAATTCATTCTCTTGGACTTAAACTTAAAGTTGAAACACTGTAATTTGCTTTATAACAAAAAAATGCAGTGGATGCAAAAAGACGCACCACTGATTTAGGTGTTAGAGCTTTAAGATATGGATAAACTAATAATTGAGTTAATAGCTGATCATCCAGAAGCACTAGCCGTGCTCAAAGGCCTTTTTGAGTCTGAGTGGGAACCATATTACGGAGCATCAGGAGCAGGTGATGCCGAAACAGATATAAAAAATTCAGCCAACCGAACTGAGTTACCAATTGCTGTCGTTGCTATCTTTGATGGAAATATTTGTGGTACTGCTGCCCTAAAGATGGAGTCAGTAACAACATACCCTGATTTCTTCCCTTGGCTTGCTGGTTTACTTGTTGCTCCAGAATATCGAAGGCAAGGAATTGGAGAACAACTTATTATAGAAATAGAAAAACTCGCAAAACAACTTGGGTATGAAAATATCTATGTTGGTACCGGTGAAAAATCTGGAATGTCAGAAATTACCTTAGATAAGCGAAACTGGAAGTATGTAGACAAGAGCGAATATTTTGTGTCAGAAGCGAGTGTATACAAGAAAAAGCTCTAACAAGCCAATCAAGATCGCACGCAAAAAGTGCGTGCAGGGTCCGCCAAACTACGGAGCCCCCTTATTGAAGCGTTAGCTGAAATAAATACAGGATAATAAAATGAGCATATTACACGAAATACCAGATGTTTCGAGCACCAATGCGCCCAGTGTTACTTATTCTCATGTTGTGCGAGCAGGGAATGTCCTCTATGTAGCAGGACAGGCCGGCATGGATTACAGGACTGGAGAGATACCTGATGACTTTGAATCTCAAGCTCGGCAAGCTTTTGAAAACCTCTCATCATTGCTCGATGCATCTGGAAGCAGTTTGGACAAAGTTGTGAAAACTACAATCTGGCTTTGTAATGCAAATAATTTTGCAAAACTAAATGAGCTTTATTCAGAATTTTTTCCTGACAATCCACCAACACGCTCAACTCCAATCGTCTGTCTACCACTCAAGGAATTGCACATTTCGATAGAGTGTATTGCTCTGGTTTAAAATTATCAATTAGGCATTATACCTGAGGCTCAATAATAATTAGGGTCAGAGTAATATAATCAACATTCGAACGATACAACTTATTACTTCATAGCAAGTTGCGGGGAGCTAAAACAGGCTCTTTCCACGCCTGTGAGCCTGGTCGTTAATTTACAATTTGACAAATATTCTGCAGATCTTTCCAGCTCTTTGCAGATAGAACAGGTTTGCTTTCATAATCTGCTTCAAGTTCAATCAGTTCTTTTAACTTTTGGAGTCGGAAAGACATATCCGGATGGCTTAAAAGGACATCCGGCAGGGATGAAGAATTATTCTGTAAAACCTTAAACATGGTCAGCATTTCTTCAGGATTAATCTCGGCTTGAGACAAAAGCTGCAGAGCTGAAGAGTCTGCTTCCAGTTCCAGTGCACGGGTATATTTTAGCAATGAGAGTACCTGAACACCTGCAAAAAGAGTTTCTGCAATTGCATTCTCTTCTACTGTCAGCAGTTTAAAAACTCCAAACAAGGCAGCCTGATTCAATAAATTTTCTGTTCCATGTCGCTGCAGAACATGCTGCATCTCATGCGCGAGTACTCCTGACAGGGCTTCCGCAGAAGGGCTTTTTTCAAGCAGTCCCCGGAAAATTAAAATAGAACCTCCAGGAAAAGCAATCGCGTTTACCAATGTTGAATCTATTACCTCTACCTGAAATTCGTAAGTAGAGTCTGCAGGAGTTAGGCGTGAAACCAGTTTTTCTAGTGCCGGTTTTCCTGCAGTAGACTCACATATTTTACGCTCTGCAAACAATTCATTTATCACATATTGTCCCAACTGTTTTTCTATAGAAACTGGAACAAATTTTGCGACCAGTCCGGAAGCCAGCGGAAGTGCCCAGTAGATTGTTGCTGGAACTAACAACACTGTCAGCAAAGCCAATCCCCATAATTTAAGCGGAGATTTTCCGGAGATTTTGTTTCCAAATCCTTCACTGAACTTAGGATCTTCAACTTCCAGTATTTCAGGTGGGAACGCACCATATTCCAAGCGTAGCGGACCTTGAGAACGATCCTGCAGTACACGAAATTTTTCATTTTCCCAAATTCGTGAAGTACCGTCTTCAAACTCAATTTTTACGTCCTGTCTCTGCAGGTGAACATCCACGTTTTGGTGAGTTGCAGTGCGGCCGTCAAAAAAGCGTGCCTTAAATACTTGAGGCATCTCTACATTTCCACATCAAAATAATCTGCCATGCCTTCACCGGTTGCATTTGACAATTTAGCTTCAGCCTGTTTTATTGCAGCAAGATCAATTATCCCCTCTAAGCACAATGTTCCCAGATAGAATTTTTTATAGCGGACTATTGCCCAGGCTCGCCCCATGCCCAAAGTAAGAATCATAATCAGCAAAAATATCAGTGATTCTTTCAACCATCTTCCTCCATAGAGCCTGGAAACTATGCTGGCCTGAGCATAACTGGTGTGACTCCAAAAGTAGCGCTGCAGATTTGCTCTCAACCAGAACGAATATAGTCCAAAAGTCAGCACTGTCAACAGCATCCCTTTGAGCCAGATGCGGAAAACCTCTTTGCCTTCTCCGTCATAACTAAAGGCTATGTTTCCGAAAGTTGTTGTTGAAATCCAATATTCCTGGAAACGATTAAGATAGTATGGATAATAAAACCCCAAACTCAGCAACGTCAGTAACCAGCCCTTTACAATGAGAATTCCTGTGTCTTTAAAAGTTCCCAGAAAACGAAACCTAATTCCTCGCCACGATGTGCGACTCATCCGGTAGCGTCGCACACCAACTGAAGCAAACAGCATGAGCAGCATAAAAATTAAAAAATACAAAAAACCAATAAAAAACAGCATCCCCTCTTCAAATACTCCTGCAAGAATTCCCTCGTAGATAAAATCCAGAATCAGTAATACGCCAAATACCTTTAAAAGACCAATAAACATTTCAGCTCCGGTTCCATGAAATTGAAAATCACTATCATGAATTCTGCTAGAACCGTAATAGAAACGTAGCTGCGTGGCTTTTGCCCAGGGATAATAGATGCCCAGTGTCAAGATATTCAAAAATAAATTTTTAATTAATATTCCAAACAGTTCTCCACCCTCACCCTCAAATGACAGAGGCCAGCTTCCTTCAAGCAGTGAACGTTCTGCTTCAACTTCTGCAGTTTGTTGAGCTTCTTCCTGTGTGTTTTCGGAGTCTTTTAACTCCTGCCGGCTCAGCAGTTCATTAAACTCTACTTTTTCTTTATCATCTTTAGACATTTTAACCTTCATTCCCTCCCAAAAGGAGATAATTTAGTGAGCATATTGTGAATTGTCACACATTAAAGCTAATAATAAATAACTACAAGGGGAAAATCTTCAGAAAAATATTAATTATAGAAATCAGACATTTATTTGCTGGTAGAAAACACAAAAACAGCTTGAAAGTATTTGTATTTATGAGTAAAATTTTAAGTTCGAATGAAGGAAAAAAACAGAGAGGATGGCCAATTTTTCTAAGCTGTTTCCGGAGAGAATAAACAGCGACAATGATGGAGATACTAGTGAAAAATAACGAACAAAAAAGTGGGCTGTCAGCTAAATATCCGCGCAGGACAATGCTAAAATGGGGCGGAGCAGCAGTACTTGTTGCCGCCGGAGCTGGATTTGGACCAACTCTTTTCCGAAACCGACAGATTTTCCGCAGGACGGAATTGTTGATGGGTTCATTTGGCGAAATTCAAATCGTACACGATGATGCTGTCAAAGCTACTGCATTACTGGATCAGGCTTTTGCTGAAGCACGGCGGATCGAAATGCTGATGAGTCGTTTTCAGACAGACAGTGACATCGGACGAATAAATCTACATGCACAAACTGAAGCTGTTGTCATCTCCGCAGAAACTGCTGCTGTACTGCAGCGCGCACTGCATTGGTCAAAAGTTACTGAAGGCCGCTTCGACCCCGCAATTGGACATCTTTCAAAATTATGGAACTTGGAAGATGAATCTCCAGTTCCGGAAAAATCCCAACTCGAGTTATTGGCATCACAGAGTTTTTTCAAAGACATCAAACTCGAAAATAATTCCAACTCTCAGACTGTGAGTTTTTTAAGTTCTGAAATGCAACTGGATTTGGGTGGGATTGCTAAAGGCTATGCCGTGGATCAAGTGGCTGCTGTTTTACAAAATTCCGGTATTGAACAAGCACTGATTAATTTTGGTGGAGACTTAATGGCACTCGGAGGACGAGATGAGTCAAAAGCTTGGCGGGTTGGAATCAAAGATCCAAATAAACCTGAAAAAATTTCTCAGGTTTTGAATTTGAGGAATCAGGCAGTTGCAACTTCCGGAAACTATGAACAGTTCCGTAGATCAGAAAATGGCGAGTTGTTGTCGCACCATTTAATTGATCCTCAAAGTGCACGTCCCGGACGTCTGAAGTTTCATGGACTTTCGGTGATTGGCTCCAACTGCATGGATACAGACGCACTGGCTACGGGCTTGTTTTTCCAAGACAGATCCCAGGCACAGCAGCTTTTGGAAGATTTTACCACTGGATTCAGTACAATCAGACTCGGCTGAATCAAAGTTTGCTGGGAGACTAATGACTCACTTTTAAGCTGAAGACTCAGTCTCCCTGGTACATGCTCCTCCGGCAGCACACATACAATTTTTTCCGCAACCAGAGCCTTCTTCCCTGCTTGCTCCCAACTCAGGATGAGTTTCTGCAAACCTCCTTGCCATGTGCTGTACTACAATCCATCCCAACAATATCAACAAAATAGCTGTAATCGCAGTCAAATATTTCAACATGGTCTTTTAATTTTGATTATTGCTTGATCCGTTTTTTTCTCAATTTCCAAGTCCGGCAAATCCCATAAAACTCAAAGACAGCAAACCTGCCAGCATCAAACTCATCGCTGCACCCTGACTGACATTTGGCACATCCGAAAGTTGCAAACGCTCCCGCAAACCAGCCATCAAAATCAGGGCTAGTGTAAATCCTGCTCCAGCACCTAAACTGTATGCTACGCTCTGAAGAAAATTATATTCACGGAAAGTCTGAAAAAGGGCCAAACCTAAAATTGCACAATTGGTGGTAATCAGTGGTAGAAATATTCCAAGTGCACGAAACAGTACAGGACTGAATTTTTTAAGTGTCATTTCAACCAACTGTACTGCCGAAGCAATTACTGCAATGTAACAAATCAAACGCAGGAATTCCAGCTGAAATTCAATCAGCAGCAAATTGATGCCGTAAGCACAAAGGGAGCTGACAAACATCACAAAGGTAGTTGCTAAACCCATGTTCCAGGCTGTTGACAATTTTCCGGATACTCCCAGGAAAGGACAAATTCCGAGAAATGAACTCAGTACAAAATTGTTTATGATGCAGGCATTTAAAAACACAAACATCATTGAGTCAGTAGCCATTTTTTATTTCGTTAAGTTTTGAAAATTAAACATTTTCTTATTAGTTTTTGGTTTCAGCTAATTGCAAATCAGGACTCAAGGCTTTCATATCTTTGCGTTCTTTGAGCCAATTAAACAACAGTAGCCATGCACCTAAAACAAAAAAACCTCCAGGCGGTAAAATCATTACGGACCATGCTTGAAAATTTTCGCCAAACAAAGATATTCCCAAAAATGTTCCGTTGCCTAAAATTTCACGAACACCTCCCAGACAGAGCAGTGCCAGTGTAAATCCAATTCCCATCCCAAGTGCGTCCAGCATGGCTGCACCAACTTTGTTTTTTGATGCAAAGGCTTCGGCACGTCCCAAAATAATGCAGTTTACAACAATTAGCTGGATGAAGGCACCAAGCGCGTTGTAGAGATCAAGACTGATGGCCTGGATAACGTAATCTACCACTGTGACAAAGGTCGCGATGATCACGATGTAGGAGGCAATTCGTACCTGTTTTGGAATAAAGTTCCGCAGCAGAGCAACCAAAGTATTGGAGCAGAAGAGTACAAACAAAGAGGCAATCCCCATTGCCAGTGCATTGACAACTGAGTTGGTAACAGCCAGCACAGGACACATGCCCAGCAGCATCACAAAGACCGGATTGTCCTGCCAGATTCCCCGCAGAAAAGTATCCATTGAATCAGGCTGGCTTTTTAATTTAACTTCACTGTGAGCAGCAGAAGTGTTTGTAGTCATGATTTTATTATTTTATGCAGATGTTTGATTAACAGAGGCAGCATTTTTTTAGTACTTTCACGCAGCATCTTACCAATGGCATTGGAAGAAACTGTGGCACCTGAAATACTGTCAATTTGCCAATCTGCAGTTTTTCTGCCGTGTTTGACTGTTTCGATCGGATTCAACAGTGCCGTTTTTTCCTGATTAAGTTTTGCGTCAAGTGCAATAAAATTTGCAAGAAATTTTAGATCTGTGCCAATTTTATCACCCAGACCCGGTGTTTCAGTACTTTTAAGAATTGAAATTCCGGTGATGCATTCGCATTCCGGTGAGTAGCCGTATAAAATTCGAATGACATCCTGATAGCCCTGTGCTGCAGCTTCCATGGCAATACCAACTAATTTACCGGATGCATCAAAAGCTGCGTAAATAGTTTCAGTCGAAACTTGAGAAACTGTAGAAGATCCACTGCTTTCTGATTCATTAAATTCTGTTTCCAGCATCAATGCCTGTTCGTTCAACAGATAACTTGTTCTGTTTACTGCTCCCGGAACTACCTGATAAATCGCCTTCTCAATTGCTCTGCGTTTATTTTCTGCAATATAAGGCTGGGTAAACTGAAAAACAAAAACAATAATAACTCCGGCAATTGTCGCAATTCCACCCAGTGCCCGGATCATCACTGTGTTTGACGGTAAATTTTGCACCGGAGGAGGAGTCTCACTCTTTTTTTGCTGACCGCTTGATTCAGAGTTGTTGTTAGCAGAAACCGTCATCAGTCTACTTTCTTTCCAAATATTTTGGCTTCAGTAACACCGTAAACTCTTGGCTGAGTTGCTGCATCAATCAGGGGCGAAGCTGCATTTCCCAACAAAATTGCGTACATGATTCCTTCATTCAGACCACCAAAAAGTCGGATGATAATTGTTAAAAACCCAATCAATAATCCAAAAATCCAAACACCAACTGGTGTCACAGGAGAGCCAACCATATCTGAAGCCATAAACATTGCACCCAGCATCAAACCTCCGGAAAAAAGCATAAACCACGGATCAGGAAATCTTGCTGAATCAAATAAATGGAAAGCCTCTTCTGTCAAAAACGCACCCAATAGAACCGCTGCCGGAATACGCCAGTCCAGCATATTACGAAATATAAGATATAGACCGCACAGCAAAATTAATAAGGCTGATGTTTCACCTGCTGATCCGGCGGTTGTGCCAAATAGTAAAAGGAATGTATCTGTTGGGATGTTTTCAAATTTACTCAATGCCAAGGGGGTTGCACCGGAAAAAGCATCCACTGCAACTTGAGCATTCCACTGATCAACTGCTGCCGGAACGGCAAAGGGGAAAGTCAGTGTGGAAGGAATAAACTCTGTAAATCGTGCTGCGGTCAATGACGGTGTCCAAGTTGTGATTGCTACCGGAAACGCTGCCTGTACAAAAGCACGGCCCACCAGGGCGGGATTAAAAACGTTGAAACCCAGACCACCAAATAATTTTTTCCCCAAGGCAATTGCAATAAATCCTGCCACTGCTGCCATCCATAAAGGAAAACCAGGCGGCAGGGTCAATGCCAGTAGAACTCCGGTGATGACTGCACTAAAATCTCCAAGTGAATCGGAGGTTCCGGAAATACGGTTAAAAAATGATTCTGTAAAAATACAGGCTAATGTCGTGACTATTATCAATGCCACTGCACTTAACCCAAATTGATAAGTTGCAAAAATGCAGATTGGCAAAAGTGCATAAACAACATTGCGCATGATTGTCGCTACACTTGGTGCGCCGTGAACGTGAGGTGAGGTGCGTACTTCTACGGTTTCCATCTTTTAATTCTTGAGAACAGCTTTTGCGATGCGGAAATATTGCACCAGCGGAATTCCGGATGGACAGACAAAACTGCAGCTGCCGCATTCAAAACAATCAAAGAGATTAAATTTGTCGGCCATTACAGTATATTCACGTTTGTGTGCGAGCATTCCCAAATACGAGGGATTGAGCTGAATCGGACAGGCTTTGACGCAGGATGAACACTTGATGCAGGGATGAACAGTGTGTGGACGCTTAGATGCATCTTCTTCAGTCATTACCAAAATTCCGCCGATGCCTTTTGTTATCGGTACATCCAGAGAGGCCGCTGTCTGTCCCATCATTGGTCCACCAAGAATTAACTGTCCGGCGCCACCGTTGAAACCAGCATATTCCATCACAAAACGTATTGGTGTACCAAGAGCCACCAGGTAATTTCCAGGTTTTTTAACACCAGGACCAGTAACTGTAACGACCCGTTCAATCAGTCCACGACTATGCGGGAGCAGCCGGCCAAGTTCTGCCAAAGTTGCCACATTAAAAACGCTGACTCCAATTGCAGACGGAAAACCTCCGGATGGAACTTCTCTGTTGAGAATTGCTTTGGTCAGCATTTTTTCTGCACCCTGCGGATATTTAGTTGGAACTGTCTGAATACTGATCGAATCGTCTTGTGGAAGTACAGCACGAATTTCCTTTACTGCATCAAGTTTATTGTCCTCTACTCCAATGACCGCCTTTTTTGCCCCAACTGTACGCATGGCAATCCGGATTCCGGCCAACAAATCATCCGGCTGTTCCAGCATTACCCGATGATCGGTTGTCAAATATGGCTCACATTCACAACCATTTACCAGAACAGTATCAACCTGATGTTCTTCAGGAACACGCATTTTAACATGTGTTGGAAAAGAAGCACCTCCCAGCCCAACCATTCCGGTTTCCTGCACGGCATCCACAAGTTCTTCCTGAGTCATCTTGCTGATTTCTTGCGGCAAATCATAGAGTACCTCCTGAGCTGCACCCGGATGAACCTTCAACACAATCGCTTCCGTTTTTGGACCACGTGCAGTGCGCATCAACTCAATCCTGTCAACCGTTCCGGTCGCCGGAGCATGAAGAGGTACGGACATAAAACCGTCAGCTTTCGCAAGTGGTTCACCGCGCACTACCTCCTGTCCTGCATGTACCAGCGAAGTTGACGCTTTACCAAAATGCTGAGACAACGGCAAAACTAATTCTGGAGCAAAGGGTAGTCTGCGAACAGGTTTCGCTTGAGTCTTCGACTTATGCGTCGGCGGATGCACTCCGTGCGGGAATGTTTTTTCAAAAAAACTTAGCATTTTTTACTGTTTCAGGAAAGGACTCTGCTGCTCCTGCAAAGAAATTCACTCTGCATGTTAATATCTCAGGTTCAACTTAATTATAGAATCGTTCGGGGCTTAAAGCTTTCAGATCTATTGACGGTTGTTCATTGGCCATTATTTGTGCAACCAGCTTACCCGTTATTAAACTGTGCGTCATACCCAACGTACCGTGTCCGGTCGCCAGAACTAGATTTTCATACTTTTCACTGCGCCCGATAATCGGCAGGTCATCTGGAGTTGCAGGCCTATATCCGGACCAGACTGTTTCATCTTCTAATTCATCCATTCCAGATAAGTATTCTTGCGCAGAACTACGAATCATTTCCAGTCGGCGTTGATTGACTGAAGGATCAAAACCTACCAACTCAAAAGTACTGGTAAAGCGCAACTTCTCACCCATTGGTGTAACCGCCACTTTTCTTTCAGACAATGATAGGGGCAGTTGCGGACTGTTTGGGGGGCATTTGTAAGTGAGACTATAGCCCTTTGCAGGTTGAATGGGCAGTCTCAATTTTAAACTGCCGACAATCTCCGGAGACCAGGCTCCTCCTGCCAAAACAATCTGATCTGCTGAATACGAATCTTCTGCAGTGACTACCGTAGTAATTTTTTGAGCAGACTTTTCAAATCCATTAACGGCAGTTGCGGTTTTAATCTCTACCCCCTGCACTGCTGCCAAGCGTGCCATTTTATGTGTAAAAAGATCCGGACTAACATGTCCATAAGAAGAACAGAAGATTCCGTGCTTGACTGTCGGCATCACATTGGGCTCAAACTGACGAACACCTTCTGCATCCAATAAGCTGGCCTCCACACCAAACTCAGCTAACAATTTTACATCTGCCATCCCGCTTGCAAAACTTTTTTCACTGCTAAAAAGAATCAAACGACCTTTGCGTTCGTAATCGAATTTTATTTTTTCAGTAGCCAGCAGTTCATCAAAGAGTTCAAAACTACCCTGTCCCAAAGCTAATAATATTCTGATTGAACGCTGCATCTGCTTTTCATTACATGCATTATGAAATTTCCACAACCAGCGAAGAAGTTCCAGATTCAGACGTGGCTTGATGTAAAACGGACCGCTTGAATCCAGCATCATTTTTATACCCTGAATTGCAGCACCTGGTGCAGCCAGCGGAATTGCAAAACCATTGGCAATCAAACCGGCATTACCATGCGATGCACCGGCACAAACTTTATCTTTCTCGATCAACATCACGGACCTGCCCTGCAAAGCCAGATAGTATGCCGAAGCAACACCGATAATGCCTCCACCTATTACAATAACGTCCTTTTTCATTTTCAAATAAGCTTTCTTTTGAGACCATAATTTACTGGAACTTTGCAGCCCTTTTGAGCAGCTTATCAAGACCCTTCTCTGCAGGATTAAAAGGTGTTCCTGGATGGATACAACTGGCAGTACATTTTTCCGCAGCCTTGACAATATCTTTAAAAGTACCTGCTTTTGAATCTACAACATAGGCCAGTTTCTTGTCATTATAAGCAAACATTTTCGGATTTATATCCACACACTCATCGCAGGTAGTACACTCCGGTGTTTCAATCCAAACCGGTTCGTAGCCGTTTGCTGCTGCTGCACCTGTAGCAACTGGGACTGCAGTTTCAAGAGTACTTCCAACTGTTGCTGCAACAGCAGAAGAACTGCTGACTGCAGCACCAAGAGTTGTTGCCAAATCTCCTGCATTTCCTCCGGTAGACAATGAAAGCAAGGTATTGGACAAGTTTTGCGCCATTTCCGTTCGGACTTGATTCCGGATTTGGTCGGTATCCACTGTTTCGACTTCTCCGGCAACTGATTTGAGCAAACGCCAAAAATCACGCCGTTCTTCGGTTGACGTTACCATTTCATCTGAAACAATAACCCGTATCAAGTGCTTATTTTTATCCACGGCCCAAATGTACGGCACCTGTTCCTCCCGGTCATCGGCTTCCAACTCGAGAAACTCATGTAGCGGCAGCATTTCATCAGTCCAGTTTTCCGGTTTAGTTTTGCGGAAATTTTTGCGGAAACGACCTTCGGTTAAAGCAAAATCAGCAAAAGTCATCGGTACTTGGAGTTTGTCTAAGCTACCCTTGCCGGACGTTCCAGCATCCTCTTTTTCATACTCAATGCTGTACGACGGCCAATCTTCCTCCATCGCCGGATTGCCTTCCAAAGTAACGCATTCTTCCCAAGTTGTGCCTTCATCAGGATCAAAACGCAATAACGGATAGGCTCTTGATTCCACTGCTAATTTGCTTTGCAGTTCAGCAACATCATCAGCTACGCCGTGTTCCGGCTGACAAACCGCATAAATATTGAACAACGCTGGACGGCGTGAATTTAAGCCGTCAATGAAACCTTCCAGCAAATGACTGACATGAGACATGGAGCCTTGCAAAGTGTAGGTTGTGCGGTGCGCCATGCTGATCAAACTCATTTCTTTGCGCGTTTCCTCTTTGCCTTTCCATACTTTTCCGAAAGGAGCCATATCCGAAACTTGGCCAATGAAACCGGAAGTACAGGCTTGTCCTCCGGTATTGGAATAAACCTGAGTGTCAAGAACCAAAGCCTTAATCGGCATGCCGGACATCAACATTCGTGATAAATTTTGAAATCCAATATCGTACATGGCACCGTCTCCACCAACAGCTACAACTGGAGGACACAAACGGAATTCTTCATCACTGAAATTTGTCCAATTGAAATAAGTGAAGAAATTATCATGTTCTTCTTTGTTGAATATGCCTTCAACTTCCAACTCTGCCATACGGATATTTTTAAAACCAGCAGCCATTTTTGTCATGTGACCTTCAAACAGGCCCATGGCCACAGACGGAGAATCCTGAAAAAGATGACTGGACCATGGAAAGGGATATGGATTGAACGGAAATGTTGAACCCCAAACTGAAGTACAACCGGTAGCATTGATGAACCCCATTTCACTTCGGCCATTTCCACTGGGGCCGTGAGTATATTGCCAGCGTAAATATTTTAGTTTTGACAACAACTGTGTTACCCAATGCAGCCATTCCGAATCTACCGGCGTTGCGCCTTTCTTTGAATCCAGAGCAGTGGCCAGTCCGGATAAAGTTAAATCGGTGTCCTTGTGACCGGAAATCGCATTTGAGATTCCGGCAGTGTCACTGAGATCCAGTGTTGACGCCAGTTTGAGTCGAATGTGTTTTTCCAGACGTTCGATCAAACCGTCCAATTTCTGCAACTGTTTTTTGACTCTGGACTGCATCATGGCAGTCACGGTTCCGGTGAATAAATGAATCACTGTTTTTTCACCACAACCGTTGCAGGCTCCATCACCGCAATTCATTGAATCATAATTTTTCTTATCCAATAAAAGCGTTTCGAGTGCACCAATTTTCTCGTCCAAATCGTCAATACGAATGTAATCCGGAGAAGTAGTCGGCAGGCTTTTCCAGTAGTCCCAATCTTTGCGGAGTGTTTTGACGGCTTCCGGAGTTTGCCTTGCAATTTCAAGTGCCTTGTCATCACAAACTGTAACGCATTCCATACAGCCTTTGCAGGTGTAAGGATTGACGGTGATCGAAAATAACCCACCGCTGCCTTTTGCCCGTTTTTCTTTTGTCGAAAAATAAGGCTTAGTGATGGCGAACTTAAACCCATCCATCGACTTGCGGAACCACTCAAATTCCTGCTCCATTTCCTGTTGTTCTAAAGATTCAATACCGGCTTCGGCTATGGTTCCGTTGATGGCTTGTTCCAGCAGTTCGTTCACATTTACGCCTTCACCTGAGGCTTGGCAATCGGCACGTAATTTTTTCTCTACAGTACGTACTGCACGACGTAAGTGTCTAGTTTGTTTGCCTGATTTTTCAACATTCAGAATTGTTGTTTCAAATACTTCGGCAAAAGAATTAACCAATCCTGGAATAGCACTATCCGGACACATTGTATAACAATCTCCGCAGGCAGTACACAATTCTGGCTTAAATACAGGATATTCAAAACGAATTTGTGTCATATCACGAAACAATCCGGTTGAAGCCGGAATCACACCAAGAGCACTGAACGGATCCGCCAAGTTGTCAGAGCCTTTTCCGGATGCATAAAAGCGGCCGGTCTGTTCCCAAAAACGGTGTCTATCTGAGCGTTTGTCCTCGCCGACCGGCATTTGCAAAAGTGAGGACGGCATCAACGGTTCGCGTCGTTTTCCAGTTTGTTCAGTCAAAGGCGTACGGTCTTCAATTTCCCAAATTTCCTCAAAACCGCGCCGAACCACACGCAAATTATCTTCAACAACTCGCACACCTTTTGAGCCGAACTTGGCATTTAATTGATCTTCAATGGCTTTGAAAAGTGATTCTTCATTTAAGTTTGCGGTTTCCATTACTGGAGAGGCCGCAAAAAATGCCCCTTGAAAAGCATTACCCTGCATCCGGAACTGTAACTCAGTGTCGCTGGCTTCTTCGCGTGCAATCTTGAAAGCATCAACATAAAAAACTCGGATGTCATTTTTTTCAATAAATTTTTGTGCATAAAGCGGAATTGTAGCCCACACTTTATCTGCAATTTCCAGGTCACTTTGAATAATGAAAAGTCCACCTTTTTTCAAACCGTTTAGCGGATTTGAATGTTCAAAAACATTGGGATCGGGCGACAAAACAACATCAACATAAATGTATTCCGAGTTAATACGAATCGGTTCCGGAGCTGCCGATAAATAATAAGTTGTCGGTTGACCTTTCTTTTCCGAACCATATTTCGGATTGGCTTTAATATCGAAATCCAGCAAATCAAACAGCGTCATCGCCAAATTTTTACCAGTGGTTATTGCACCCCAACCACCGACCGAGTGGATGCGCGCCGTGATACATCCTTTTGGCATCAAATTCGGATTCTCACTGCCGTGTATGCTGAGATTTTTGACTTCCGGATAGGCTTCTGAAATGTCATCCTGATGAATTTCCTGCTTCGGCGTGTAAGCATTTTCTCGAATAAATTCAATAGAAAGATAGAAAAATTTTTTCTTTGCACCATTCGGCAACATATTTTCAATCGCACCGATTATGCCTTCAGGTTGCAAATCGCGACTGCCCAACCCAAACGATCCGGAATACAAGGCCGGGGAATCCTGCGGTTTGTCATAAGTCGGATAAGTCGGGTAGGGCAAAGCTGCTTTTGAGTTTCGTTTTTTTCTGAACCCTGCGTTTTCAAGACACTTGCTGACGGTGGCACGAATTTCACGCATCAAGGGCAAATCCTCTGCCAAGGGTTGATCGGTGCGTTCCAAAACAACTACGCCTTTACGGCCCTGCAAAACTTTTCCCAATAAATCTCCGGGAAAAGGCCGGAACATGGTCATGTTGACCACGCCGACTTTTATTTTGCGGGTTTCCCGTAAATAATCTGCTACAGCTTCAGCAGATCCGATTAAACTTCCTTGTCCCAAAATGATGTAATCTGCATCGTCCGTTTTGTAAGTACCAATACGGTCGTAACGTCTTCCAGTGAGTTCATAAAATTCATCCATACACTGTTCGGTTATTTCGACCAAATGGTCGAAAAAGAATGGGCGTTGTGAAGCCACGCTTTGCATATAAGCATCCTGATTTTGTACACTTCCGGAAACCATCGGATTATCGACATCCCAAATTTCCGGAATCCGGCGGCGTTTCGGCCCGTAAAGCAATCGTTGTGCAGGAGTCGGTGTGTCGATCAAATCATCGGGAAGTCCCAAAAATTCCCGAATCAGTTCACGTTCAGGAACTTGGAGAGGTTCAATCAAATGTGTGGTCAAAAATCCATCCTGTCCCACAATTCCTGGATTCAAAGTCAGTTCGGCAATTTTGTGCGCAATGATATTCAAATCGGCAGCTTCCTGTGCATTTTTTCCCAAGACCTGAAAGAACCCGGTATCGTCTACAGAGTGATAATCGTCATGTCCGCAATGCACATTTAAACTGGCTTTAGTTATCGCCCGGCAACCCACATTTAAAACATAGGTCAGGCGTTTACCGACGGCGGCATACAGTGATTCATGCATGTAGGCAATGCCCTGTCCGGAAGAAAAATTTGTAGCCCGTAAACCTGTCATGGCCATGCCGGCAGTTACTCCGGCGGCGGCATGTTCACCTTCTGGCTCAATAAAAATCAACGGTCGTTCCGAAATATTGACATGACCTTTTGCGGTTTCTTCCGCCCAGTATTCCCCCATTTGTGTTGAAGGCGTAATTGGATACGCCCCAGCTGCGTCGCTTGATTCACGCTCGCACATGATGACAGCAGTATTGCCGTCCATTGCCTGGCGAATGCCTGGATATTTGAATTCTTTTTTGTCTTTTTTCTTGAACATTATTTTCTCCGTTATTTTATTAAAACTCTTAACCCCTTTGTTTCAGCACCACATAAAACGAATCGTCTTTTTCCATTTCTGTATATTTTTCAAATTCCACAATTTCCAAATCTTCCGGAACTAATTTCTCAATGCTTGCTTTCGTATAATAAACTGTTCTCAATCCATGATGGTTTTCTTCTTTGTCGCCGTACCAGAAAGAGTGTAATAAGACCCCATCATCGTTTAATATTTCAGACTGTCGTTTAAATGATTGTTTCAATCCTGTTTGACTGAGATGTTGCAAAACTTTATTGCTAAAAACACCGTTAAAACTTTTTTCTATCTCAATTGTAACTGCATCAAGTACAAGAACATTTGCGTTCGGATGAGTTTCCAGATAAATTTTCACAAAACCGTCTGCGCTGTCAGAGCCTGTCACCTGAAAAAACTCCTCTAACAAACCAAAATCAATTCCCGGCCCCATACCCAGTTCCAACAAAGTAGAGTTTTCCGGTAATAATGACTTTAATACTTCAATCAGCTGGGCCCCATCGTAGCCGGCTGCCATTTTGATGTAATCCCTGACATTATTGAGATTGTCAAAATATTCCATTTCAAGCTACTCTCGGCAAAGGTTCCATGCGGATCACTTTTTTTGCACCTGTGCCTTTGATGATTGAGTCTCCACCTTTTTTCAACCAGACAATTGCACCTGTTGGACATCGTTCAATGGCAACTTTTGAGGCCAATTCGTTTTTTTCATAATCTATGATTGCCAGGTTGTTCCTGATTTTGATTAGACCTTCCGGTGCATCAACCGCACAACGTTCGCAAGCCGTGCAGACAACTTCGCAGTCGGCTTCAACTTCATCACCAAAACCCAAACTTTTACAGGCCACCCATAGTTGATGGCTGACGGGTTGAAGCGAGAATAAATCTTTTGGACAGGAATCCACACAATCACTGCAGGCCACACATAAATTTTCATTGACAACCGGTAAGCCGAATTTGTTCATTTGAATTGCATCAAAGTCACATGAAGTTTCGCAATCCGCCAACCCCAGACAGCCCCAGGTACAGCCCTTTCCGCCTCCGGCAACAGCTGCGGCACGACAGGACTTGAGTCCTTCGTATTTTGCACGAAAATAAGCAACATGACTACCTCCGGCACAAGCCAAGCGGGCTACTTGTTTATCGTGATCTCCCACGTCTACACCCAAATAATCCGCAACAGACTGAGTCATTTCAACCGTGTTGACTGTGCATTTTCCGGGTTCGGCCTCTTTATTAACCAACACCTCTGCGAAAGAGCGGCAACCGGGTTCACCACAGGCACCACAATTGGAGTGGGGCAGCATTTCTTCAACTGCGTCAATGCGAGGATCTTCCTCTACATACAGTTTACGATTGGCATACGCCAACAGTGCCGCAAGGCTAAAACCCAAACCGCCCATGAATAATCCTGCGGTAGCTATCCCTGCAAGTGCTGTCATTTTTTAATTTATTAGTGCTACAATTGTTAAATATGAATTTATATTGTATCAGGTACTTTAATACTATATATTATACAAACAACACAGTTAAAACTAAAATTTAAATTTAATTCCTGCGCTTAACTGGTGATATTTATTGATTTAAAAGAAAATACATACAATTTAGCGAATTTTCGCTAAATTGCAAGTTTTTTTATTAATATTTAAAAATATTCAGCTTTTCACAAAATACTACTTTCAATAAGGAGAAAGATGAGCAAAATAAACCAATGGCAGCAAACTGAAATAAACATTACTAAAAACGAAGACGGTAGTTTAATTCTACAAAACAAAATTCCACTGGCTGAATGCCCAGACAACATTTGCTGTTGGCTTCATAAAAATGCTGAGAGTGTTCCCAATAAAAAGTATTTCCAGGAACGTGATGCAGAAGGCATCTGGAAGGGACTGACTCATGCGGAAGCCCTGGCGCAAGTCAATCGTATCAGCAATCGACTAATTTCAATGGAAATGGATACTACCCGTCCAGTAGCTATACTGTCCGAAAACTGTATTAATTTTGCTTTGACGCAGATGGCAGTAATGCAGATTGGACTGGCAGTGACTCCCATCAGTTTTGCTTATTCAGCAGGTTCCCAAACCGGTGGACACATCAAACACATCCTTGACGTCTCTAAGGCTTCGGCGCTGATAATGTCGGATGCTGATCTGCATATGCCGAAATTTAATCAATGGGATTTAGGAGACTTACAACTTTTTGCTTTTAGCAACAGTCAAAAACATTCCGGAGTTCAAGACTTTGAAAATTTATTTGCAGTAGAAACAGAGCTTTCTGCTGAAGCTCAGCTTCGTTTTAAGGCAGTTAATCCCGAGACTCTGGCTAAAGTTCAATTCACTTCAGGTTCCACCAACCTGCCGAAAGGTGTAAAAGTCACTCACAGTATGATGACCAGTAATCAGGTCGGTATTGGACAAATGTGGCCGTTTTTAACTGAAGACGAAGTAATTATAGATTGGCTACCATGGAATCATACTTTTGGTGGAAATTTTGTTTTCAACATGATGCTGATGTGCGGCGGAAGTTTTTATATCGACAATGGGAATCCAACTCCGCTTGGACTGCAAAAGACCATTGAAAACATCAAAGACATTTCACCCACCATTTATTTCAGCGTACCTCGTGGTTACACCTCACTCTATGCTAAAATGCAGGAAGATGAAGAATTGAAGCAGGCTTTTTTCAAAAATCTAAAATTTATATTTACGGCAGCTGCTGCACTTGATCAAGCCACTTTTTCGGGTTTAAAAGCAATGAGTCGTGAAGTACTGGGGGAGGAGATTCCTTTCTTTGCAGGCTGGGGCACTACCGAAACTGCTCCGGATGCAACTCTTGTATATTGGCCCATGGAAGATGCCAGAGTGATCGGCCTGCCGATTCCAGGAGTTGAAATCAAAATGACACCCGATCCATCCGGCAAAACTGAACTGAGGGTAAAAGGTGCCTGCATCACTAACGGATATTTCAATAACCCGGAAGCCACCACCAAAGCCTTTGATGAAACTGGTTATTATAAGACTCAAGACGGAGGAAAGTTTCTTGATCAGCAAAATCCTGAAGCAGGATTACTTTTTGACGGCCGTACCTCTGAAGATTTCAAACTTAATACTGGAACCTGGGTTTTCAATAGTGGATTACGTAACAGTATCAATGCACTTGGACAGCCTTCCATGTTGGAAGTAGTCGTTGCTGCACCAAACAAAGCTTTTCTGGCTGCCATGGTTTTTCCCAACATACCAATCTTACGCAAGCAGTTCGAACAGGCCAGTACTGCAAATACTGATAATAATGATTTTCTGCAATGCAGTGAAGTCATTGAGTTTTTTCGCCATGTTTTTCAGCAGCACAACTCTACACACAAAGGCAGCAGCACTCGATTTGAACGATTCACTTTACTTCGTGAACCTCCACGTATCGATAAAAATGAAACTACCGACAAGGGTTACATCAACCAGATGGCAGTGCTGAGTCAACGCGCTGAGATTGTAGAAAGCCTCTATGCCGAAACTCTTGCGCAGGAAGTGTTTCTTGTGGAAAATCTCTAGAACAAAAATCTCTGCCTACTTATTTATAATAGTTATTAACAGGACTACTTTCTCCAAAGGTTTTCAGACAAAAAACCGGATAGAGCAGAATAATTCATTTTGATCCGCTTTTCCTGCTAAACCATTTTTATAGCTAAACACTCAAATCAGATGTTTCAGAGGCATTATCGTTGAGTCTTTAAGTTCCCGCAATAAGATATTTGAGCGTACTCCACCTACCATTGAAAGCCCTAGTAATTTCTTGAGCAAAAAATTTGAAAATTCATCTAAATTTGGAGCTATTGCACGCAACAAATAATCCTCTTCTCCGGTAACTGCCCAGCATTCCAGAATTTCCTCCCAATTCTGAATTGCTTCCGCAAATGCATCTGCAGCGTCTTGTCCGTTTTTTTCCAGTGTCACATATACAAAGGCTTGAACTCCCAGTCCAATGGCCTGTGAATCCAGCAAAGCAGCATAGCTTTTGATGACACCGGTTTTTTCCAGATGCCGCAGACGTCGCAGACACTGTGACGGTGAAAGAAAAACTTGCTGAGCCAATTCACTATTAGGCAAACGGCCATCCTTTTGTAAAATCTTCAAAATCTTTAAATCTATTTCATCTGGCACATGAGACATAATTTATCTTAATTAAGGTTAATAACGCAATAATATTGTATAAAGATGACATTTAGTCATTCATTACGCAAGACAACTTCACAGCTTTACTGTTAATATTTTAGATACAAATGATTGTTCGTCAGGCAGTCAAAATTCTTCACATTTTTACTTTTGGTGTACAACTATGATATTGGACGGAAACACATTAACTATTAATACTGTTGCCGAAATGGCACGGAATCATGAATTGAAAGTAGAAATCAATTCAACCATTGAAAAACGCGTCAAAGCTTCCAGAAAATTATTGGACAGTTTTGTTGAATCAGGAAGGGTTATTTATGGTGTAACCACAGGAGTAGGTGGTTTCGTTAACTGGTTGATTCCGGCAGAATTGGCAGAACAACTTCAAAACAACATCCTGCGTGGTGTTTCTTCCAATGTTGGTGATTATCTGGATGATGATTATTCACGTGCATCGATGCTGGCCCGGATAAATTCACTTGGTCGCGGAGTTTCTGCAATATCGTGGGAAAACTATCAAAAATATGTAGCAATGTATAACTCCGGAATTATTCCCTGCATTCCGGAAAAAGGTTCTCTTGGAGCAAGTGGAGATCTTGGTCCCTTAGCATACATTGCATTGGTTGGCACAGGACATTGGTGGGCTAAATACAAAGGTGAAAAAATGAGTGGCGGAGAAGCCCTGAAACGAGCTGGTTTGGAACCAATGATACTTGATTACAAAGAAGGCCTGGCACTGATCAACGGAACCTCTGTAATGACCGGAGTTGCTGCATGTGTGATTGCTGATGCCAAGCAACTGGTCAAAAATTATTTGCTGATTTCCAGCATGAGCATCGAAACGCTGAAAGGCAAAATCATGCCTTTCCATGCCGCAGCACATGAAAACAAACCCCATCCCGGACAGGCTAAAGCAGCTGCAACAATTTTTTCAACGCTTGAAGACAGCAAAATGGTGGTGCAGGATGAAGAAGTGGAAAGCTGGCTCAGGAATCTGCGCAGCGGAGAACCGCAGGGAATGGATCAACAAATTGAAGATGCTTATTCAATCAGGGCCACACCGCAAATTTTGGGCCCTGTTATTGATACAATCCTGAGTGCAGAAAAAACTTTGGAGATTGAATTGAATTCAACCAATGACAATCCGCTGGTTGTGGTGGAGCGTGGAGACGCCTTTCATAATGCAAATTTTCATGGACAATACGTTTCAAATGCCATGGATCAACTCTCCATTGTTTTGACAACGATGTGCAATCTTGCTGACAGAAGGACCGATAGGTTCCTCGACCCTTTTCACGGCAACGGACTGCCTCCGTTTTTGTGCAAAGAAAATCCGGGCTTACGTCACGGATTAATGGGAGGACAATATTGTGCGACATCTTTAACTGCTGAAAATCGTTCTTTGTGTACACCGGTTTCCATTCAAACTCTGACTTCAACCGGAGATTTTCAGGATCATGTTTCCTTTGGACTTGTAGCTGCAAGACGCGCCCGTGACATTTTGCGAAACAGTTATTATGTTTTAGCTTTTGAGTTGATTTGCGGTAGTCAGGCTGCAGATTTCCGCGGTATTAATAAGTTGAGCACAACAACTTCCGCAATCTACAAAACAGTACGTGAACGAGTTCCCTATCTCGATCACGATGAATCACTGACACCACATATTGAAGCAATTGCGGACTTACTTAAATCTAATAAATTACTAAATGCAGTTCCTGTTGGCAATTCAAGCTTTGATTGGTAATAATCATATCTTTGTTGTAATTATAAAATCATCAAAGGAGGATCATGATTAACTACGATGCAGAAAAAGTGGCAGGTTCAATTTTTGAGCGCTACGCAGAAAGAAGTAAGGGGTCTCTATTAAAACACATGCGGGCTAAAGTCTGTTTTCCAGGCGGAGATTCCCGCTCTGCAACTTATTTTAAACCGCATCCACTCTATATGGAACGTGGCTCCGGCTGCAAAATTACAGATTGTGATGGAAATGTTTATCTCGATTTGTTGAATAATTACTCGTCACTGATTCATGGACATGCTCATCCTGAAGTCCTGCAGCAAACTCAACAAAAACTGGAGCGCGGTTTTGTTTTCGGTGCACCTTCTGAAGAACAAATATTGCTGGCAAATCATCTATGTGAGCGCATTCCGTCACTCGAAAGTCTGCGATATTGTAACTCTGGAACTGAAGCCACTATGTTTGCCCTGCGGACCGCCCGTGCCCATACTGGATGTGACAAAATCATCAAGGTGGACGGAGGTTATCACGGTACACATGATTTTGCAGAAGTCAGTGTTCATGCCACAGCAGAACCTGAAAAATCGTCCGTTTCACGTCTCAACAGCCGTGGTGTTCCAGCCTCAGTTTTGGGCGATGTTTTAGTTGCACCTTTCAATGATCTACAGGCAATGGAATCTGTACTTTCCGCAAATACTGGACTTGTTGCGGCAATCATTGTCGAACCAATGTTGGGAGCCGGTGGAGTTGTGCCTGCTACAGATAATTATTTGCAGGGCTTACGTGAGTTGGCCGATAAATACGGTGTCCTCTTGATTTTTGATGAAGTGATAACTTTCCGTTTAAATTACGGAGGAATGCAGAAGAAGAAGGCAGTTCGTCCAGATTTAACTGCATTTGGAAAAATTATTGGCGGCGGTTTAGCGATTGGAGCTTTTGGAGGTAGCCGTGAAATTATGGAATTATTTAATCCAGAACATCCGGATTCTATTTCCCATTCAGGTACTTTTAACGGCAATCATGTAACAATGGCCGCGGGCTTAAGCACTCTTGAGTTGTACGATACTGTTGCAATTGAAAGACTGAATAAACTAGGTGATAAAATGATAAGTGGATTTTCAAATGCATTTGCCGAGAACGGAATACAAGCCCAGGTAACTGGCATCGGCTCCGTGATTGGAGTTCACTGGACAGGAGATAAAATCATAAATGCCGGTAATGTTGCTCAAGCGGGAAATACATCCGGAAATCTTTTACAACTTTTACATTTGGAGTTACTCAACCAGGGTATTTTTTCCAGCAGTCGTGGCATGTACATTCTTTCCACACCTATGAACGATGATAATGTTGATTATATTGTTGAAATATTTGATCAAACATTAGCCTTATTGAAACCTTGTGTTGCAGAAACAGCTCCGCATTTGTTGTGAGCAAACAGTATGTTTTTTAATCACACTTTTAACACATGCAGGAGCCAATACTTTTTGCCGTTTTTTATTTGCAGAGTACTTCAAGGTTTTACAAATAATTTTAATCCATTATTAAAGGGAATATGATACTTGATGGCAAGACAGTGTCCGTTGAATCCATTGCCGAAATGGCTCGGAATCCTGAAATGAAAGTAGAAATCTCACCCGAAATTGAAGCCAGAGTGAAGGCGTCCCGCAAGCTGTTAAATGAGTTCGTGGACTCAGGACGGGTGATTTATGGAGTTACCACCGGCGTTGGTGGTTTTGTCAATTGGCTGGTTCCGCCTGAATATCAGGAGCGTCTGCAAAATAACATGTTGCGCTCAGTGGCTTCAAATGTCGGACCCCTGTTGGAAGATGATTTCGTACGTGCCACAATGCTGGCGCGTATCAATTCCCTCGGGCGGGGTGCGTCGGCGATTGCTTTTGAAAATTATGAAAAATATGTTGCCATGTACAATGCCGGAATTTTACCATGCATTCCGGAAAAAGGATCTCTGGGTGCAAGTGGAGATCTGGGTCCACTGGCATTTGTGGGGATGGTTGGTACCGGTTATTGGCGGGCAAAATATCAGGGAAAAATCATACCCGCTGCAGATGCACTCAAGAAAGCCGGAATTGAACCCATGCGCTTGGGATGCAAAGAAGGTCTGGCTCTGATGAACGGAACCTCAGCCATGGTCGGAGTTGGCTCCTGCCTCATCTCTGATGCAAAAAAATTGATTAAAAGTAATTTGTTAATTTCTGCATTGAGCATTGAGGCACTACGGGGAAAAGTGATGCCGTTTCATCCTGCTCCCCATGAAAACAAACCACATCCAGGTCAAATAAAAGCGGCAGCGGCTTTGTTTGCCACCTTGGCAGACAGTAAGATGGCTGTTCAAGATGAAGAAGTGGAAGAGTGGCTGAAAAAAATCGGCACGGGAAAACCACAGGGATTGGATCAGCAAATTGAAGATGCCTACTCCATCCGCGCCACTCCGCAAATCCTTGGCCCAGTCATTGATACCACGAAGTTTGTGGAACAGACGGTAGAAATTGAACTGAACTCAACCAATGACAATCCCCTGATTTTGGTGGATTATCAAGAGGCTTTTCATAATGCCAACTTTCACGGACAATATATGGCCAATGGAATGGACCAAATGTCAATTGTGTTAACCACCTTGTGCAACCTTTCTGACCGCCGAACTGACCGCATGCTTGACCCTGCGAACAGTGCCGGATTACCTGCATTTCTCTGTAAAGAAGATCCAGGCATGCGCTTGGGTTTAATGGGAGGACAGTTTTCCAGCACCTCCATCATGGCAGAGTTGCGTTCCCTCTGCGTCCCGCTATCCATTCAGACCTTACCGACGACCGGTGATTTCCAGGATCATGTCTCAATGGGTTTGATTGCTGCCAGGCGCACTCGGGATATCATGCGCAATGCTTATTACATTTTGGCCTTTGAAGTGATTTGTGCGTGTCAGGGTGCTGACCAAAGAAGCGGACCGGATGATCTGAGTTCCTCCACACGAGGAGTCTATGAACAGGTTCGTGAACTCGTTCCTTACCTCGATTACGATATGCCTTTTACTGATCCTATTGAGTCTGTTGCAGAAATGATTCAATCGGGAGCACTACTGAATTGTCTGCCGGAAGATACTGGAGGTTTTGATTGGTGAGTTTTCCTGTCGGTTATAAATATATTATAGAATGTTGCAGGGTAAAGAGGATTGAAATTAAAAATATTTAAATGTCTCAGTTTTTCAATTTAATTGCTGCTTTTGTTAGCTTCAGCAATTTCCCTTAATTCATATTTCAGCACTTTCCCCATTGTGTTGCGTGGTAATGCATCAAGAAAAAAAACTGCTTTTGGTTGTTTGAAACGGGCGATTGATTTGCTCAAATAAAGCAGAATATCACTTTCAGACAATTCACTTTCCGGAATTATGACCACATAGGCCACTGGAACTTCACCCCACTCCGGATCAGTTTTTCCCACAACTGCAACATCAAAAATAGCCTCATGCTCTCTCAAAACTGCTTCAATTTCTGCCGGATAAATATTTTCACTTCCGGAAATTATGATATCCCGCTTTCGATCATTGATAAAAAGGAAACCGTCTTCATCAAAATAGCCTACATCTCCAGTTGAATACCAATCGTTGACAAAAACTTTTTCTGTCTCTGCAGGATTATTCCAATATTGACTCATCACATTTGGTCCACGCACCTGCAACTCCCCGGATTCTCCAACCGTAACGTTTCTTCCATTTTCGTCCACCACACGGAGCTCACAGTGGAGTGCAGCTTTTCCAGTTGAACCTATTTTACTAATTGCATCTTCTGCACACAAATAAGCGGCAATCGGACAAGTTTCGGTTGAACCATATACTTGTCCCACCGGAATATTTCGTTGATGAAAACCTTCCAGTAAATCTATAGGAACAACCGAAGAACCTGTTGTCACTGTTCTTAAACTGCTGCAGTTAGTTTGTTTCCAATTCGGATGTTGTAAAATTGCCTGCATCGTGACAGGTACCAATAAAATTAGCGAAGGCCGCTCGGTTTCAATTAAATCTAAGGTTTGGGCAGCGTCAAATTTTGCGGTGAGTGTGATTGTTGAACCAACATAAAAAGCAGGTACTGTCTGGATATTCAGTGGCCCTACATGAAAAAGCGGTAGTACCGAAAGGACATGGTCCTCGCTGGTTAAATCGTGTAGATGAATACTGTTGAGTGCATTCCAAAATAGTGCATTCTGTGTCAACACTGCACCTTTGGGACGGCCGGTTGTTCCTGAAGTGTAAATTATGAGGATTGGAGCTTCCTGAGATATCTCCAAATTTTTTTCACACGCAGTAGAATCTGTTAACAAGTCATCAAATCCTGACCAGCCTTCAGCAGAAAAATCATACGCAATTAATTTGCAGGCTGGATTTTGAGTACGTGCTCTTTCTGCATTCTCACGGAAATCTGCTTCGCAAACAAGTAGTGTTGCTGCAGAGTCCTGAAGAATATATGCGTGTTCTGCTGCTGCCAGACGCCAGTTTAAGGGAACCAAAACAGCACCCAAACCGGCACAGGCAAAAAGTAGTGCCAGCATGTCAGGATTGTTGTAACCTAAAAATGCGACCCTGTCACCGGCCTTCACCTTGAAATTCTGCTGCAATCCAAAGCGTATTCTCCGGATTCTGTTTTCAAATTGCGAATAACTCCAAACCTGAATTGCAGCAGAAATTCCTGCTGAGACAGCATTTGAATCTTTGACAAAACGGATGGCCGGTTTTTCAGGAGTGAAATCTGCGTGTTTTTCAATCCAGTTTGAAATGTTCATGCTGTATTAGTTAATATGTTCAAGAGACAACTTTTTTGGCAACAATCTACATTATCAAACCACCGCTCGCCAGCAAAATCTGCCCGCTGATGTAATTCGATTCTGGAGTGCAAAGAAGATAAACCGCTCCTGCAGCTTCTTCCGGAGTTCCACCGCGTCCCAGTGGAATCATCTGGTTCATAGCCTGAATCATTTCCGGTCGAATCCCCATCTTGATTTCATTTTCACCAATGTTTGCTGTCACAGCTGCTCCATCAAGTGCCTGTGTCATACGAGTTTCTATCAAACCAAAAGCAACACAGTTAACATTCACATTATAACGCCCCCACTCTTTGGCCAATGTACGAGTCATACCAACCATCGAAGCTTTTCCGGCTGCATAAGCCATTTGTCCGGCATTGCCGTAGAGTCCAGCAATCGAAGATACATTGACTACTTTACGGTACACAGCCTGGCCCTCTGCTTTCTCCTTTTTTGCCAGTTCGCGAATTGGACCGGCTGCAGCCCGTAAAATACGGAACGGAGCCACTGTGTGCACATCCAGCATGGCTTGAAACTGCTCGTCAGACATTTTCTGAATCACCGAGTCCCAGGGATAACCTGCGTTATTGATTATGATATCCAGAGCACCAAAATTTTCCATTGCAGTTTTGACAAACTGCTCACCAAAACCTGCTTCTGTCACATCACCCACACAAACTGCTGCCTGTGCACCAAGTTTATTGATTTTCATCAAAGTCTCATCAGCAGGAGCTTTGTCTAAATCATTGATCACAATACTTGCTCCTTCTTCAGCCAATTTCAACGCAATTGCCTGTCCAATACCACGCCCTGATCCTGAGACCAAGGCAACTTTTCCTGCTAACTTTTTCATCTTATTTCCTTTTCTTGAATTATTATTTACAAACTATACTTTTAACAGATCTTCAAAAAACAATTTTAAATCTGAGCCAGCAAAACAACATAATTCCTGCCATATTTTTTTGCACATTTTGGACAGGTTGTGTAGTAAAAATATAATTTTTTCATTTCTTTACTACTACTTGTCACATATTCTTTCATCTCTTTGACCCAGGAACTGATATCCTTGTAGGGGCCTTCAAAAACCTTACTCAGGAAAGTTCCAGACAGTGTTACCATGTTGACGTCCTCAACATTTTTTGTAACATGAATATAAACATCAGCACCCCACAAAGAATTCTCATCTGAAAGCAAAAGCTGCTCATCTGCTTTGGCTCCGGTAGCCTCTATTTTTGACATATTTCTTGTCATGACCGTCCCAAAATTCAAAGGAATATGGAAAATACTCTTCACCCTGTCACGGACAAATAATTTGTTTTCCCAGTTGATTTCTTGATCTGCCCAAGGATCAGGATTAAATTTAGGACAGCATTCATCATTCACACTCATTTTTTTCTCCTGTTACAGGTTCGTATTACCATTGTCAGCCACCTGCCGCTACGCCACTTTCCAACAATTTTAGTATTTCATCTGCAGAGTATCCTGCCTCTTCCAGCACACTCCTGGTTTGCTCTGCATATTTTGGCGGAAAGTCGAACTCAGTTTGTGAGTTTTCTATGTCAATTGCCATTGGCTGCATTCTAATTTTTTTACCTCCCGGAGTGGTGGTGGTTGTGCGCTTCTCCTGTAGAGCTTCCAACTCTCCCACCTGCGTAATATTCAGAATCGGTGCGTTTGGCAAAGACGCTTGTGCCAGTTCTGCAGTTAATTCTGAACTGGAAACTGTGCAGCTAATATCCGCAATGTCTTTGTGAAGCTGGATTCGATCCGCCAAACGCCCGTTATTGGTGACTCGGTTTTCATGTGCAATGGAACGGAAACGGGAGATTTCCGTCAGTCGCCGCCACTGTGCGTCACTGCCGATGGCCATCAACAAGAATCCATCTGAACAGGGATAAACATTGGTTGGTATAAACTTACGGTGTTCATTTCCGGAACGGCTGATTTCGGAAGGATCGCAATCAATATCGACTAAAGGCAAAGTCGTTATCAGCCAGGAAGCGGCGGCCTGCAGCATGGAAACATCAATCCGTGAACCATTACCACTCATTGCCCGCTCTGCCAGAGCCAGACAAACTCCGGCATAAACTTCATCTCCGGCTTTGAGATCAATCAAGGGAATTCCGGAAAGCATGGGTGAGCCATCCGGATCACCGGTAAGTTCCATGTGTCCGGCCATGGCCTGCATGATTGGATCATAACCTGGAATATTGGGATAGTCCGGACCCATTGCCGAAATACCGGCCCAGATCAAATCCGGTTTCACTGCACTCAGCGTCTCATAATCAATACCAAACTGCTCATATCGACCAGGTAGAGTGTTGCAGCAAAACACATCAACATCCAATTCTTTGATAATTCTCCGGATGGCCTCATGTGCTTCCGGACTTTTCAAATTCAGCGCAATCGATTCCTTGCCAACATTCGGCGCGACAAAATAGCTGTGCCGTGTTTCATCCGCGACCTTTGCACCGATGTACCGATTAGGATCGCCGGGTAAATGCTTACCGATAGGAGCCGCCTCAATCCGAATAACCCGCCACCCCAAGTGCACGAACCGCAAAGTGGCATACGGCATCGAAAGTGCCTGTTCAAAAGATAGTATTGTGCCTTTCATTTTACCTGAATTATTTAAATTTTCTCAAAACTACACTTACAGATTTAGGATACTTGTAGAAATATAATTGACTCGATTAAGTATTTAGAATTAAAAAACAAACAATTCTTCGTATAATAATTTAACCCTTTCCCAACAAAATAATATCGACAAACAGAAATGATCCTATTGGCAAAATCCAATAAAGGGCTCCGGATAATGTTCCCATTAAAAGTAGTTTTGTATTTAATAATTTTAATTCTTTGAGTTTCTGCAAGCCAAGAACGAACAGTAGTAAGAAAATAAAGCTGGAAAGTAAACCTGGAGAATATTCTATAAATATGATCGAAAATACAGCGTGATTCAAAAAATTTAAGAACCCCCAAACTAATATCCCCAAGCCAAGTGATAACAATTTTTTTTCATTCACATAGTAGAATGACCAGCCCAGTATAAGATAAAATATGAAATAGTAATTATGAGACAACCACATTTCCATATCAAATTTTGGGATACCCCATCTGGTTTGCACCCACTTTGGAAAACCGAAATATCCTTCTTCAATAAGATGTAGTGAAATGTAAATCTGAATACAAAAAAGTGGTAAATATTTAAATTGAATATTTTTCATTTTAAATTTTCACTGTGACTACTCTATTTATCTGTCTGTTATAAAAGTTTGTATCTTGACGTTCATTCTTTCCATATCTTTAAACAATCTATCCGGATCCACTATGTGTCCCATCATCCAAAGACCTGGTTTACGGATAGAACCATCAAAATACTGCTGCAAACATGAAATCACAGGAATTGCAGTAAAATCATAACCGTTTTCGTGCTCTGAAAATATTTCGACTTTTCGCAGTTTTCCGTTCTTTTCTCCTTCAGCCTTGAGTAAAAACATAACTCCCTCCTGATCACTTGAAAAATGGTTCATTCCAAAAACAAGCAGTTTTGCCCAGAAATTTCTAAATGAATTTTTTTTGAGCTTATGGGAGAGCATCATCAGAGGGAACAAAACATAATCTGTAAACCAGTTAAATCCTGTCGTAAAAACTCCTGTTTCCCGCAAACTAAACATTTTCGGTAATGTTTTGATTTCAACCATATCCAGCGGCATACTACTCTTGACACCAAACCTCTTCCCATAGTCGATCATAATGGCATCTTTATATGTCCCGATTTTCCATTTTCCATTTTGAAAGAACTCCGGTTTGTAATCAGCAATAGAATCAATAATTTCTAAAACTGACTCAGATTCTTCAATTCGGGCATTCATTGCAAAAGCTACGATGGCCTTATCATATCTATCGAAATACTGCGCTCCTTTTCTAATATACACAGCCGGCAATCCTGGATGAAAACCTGCCTGCGTGATGAAGCTTCTTCCTGCAGCTTTTATCTTTTGCTGCATGCTTTCCAAAACTGGATAAACATCCTGCTGAAAGTAAATATCCAGATAATCAATGTTTGCTACAAGTGCTGCTTCAGCAATCTGCTTCGCCCACCTTGTTGTGGTGGATGCTACCAGCACAAAGTTTATGCCCTGAAATGCAATGCGCATACTCTCAATATCTGAAGCATCCACATACCGGACAGAAATCCGATCTGACGAAAATTCCTTTTTCAATTTGTCAGCCAATTCTTCGGCTTTTTCTAGTCTCCTGCCGGCAACGATCACATTTACATTGGTTTCCTTGAGTAGATACCGACAAAACACTTTTCCTGTTCCTCCGTAACCGCCAAACACCATGATTGTAATGTTCTTTTTCATAATCTTTTAAGGGCTTTCATCTCACCCAGCGTCTCTATGATTTCAACGAGCAGGCTGGTAGTATGTGTTGTTACCCGGCAGGGAAGTTGATTGCTCATCATGCAACCGTTCTTTCACCTTTCGTCAGTTTTGAGTATGAGTTTGTAAATCACTCTCTGAAATCTTTGATAAACAAATCAGAATTGTGATCAGCTTGGAAGCCACAGCTTTTGAGCGTGTTTTGTGATCGTGTATTTTCCATTTCCGGGTCCGCAATAATGCGTCTTGGATTAAAAGAACACTCCAGATATTCAACAAAATCATTAACCAGTTTCACTCCGTTACCGTTTCCAAGTAAAGAAGGCTCACCAAGAAAGAAATCAATCCCCAAGGTCCCCGGTGGTTGCGTGCTCCAACTCCCTTGAGGTGCTTTGGCAGTATCGTAACATTGCACAAATCCTGCTGGTGTAGAGTTCAAATCTGCTCTAAACTGCCAAACCCAATCAGAATGCAGGTTTTCTGAAATTTCCTTTACCCAAACACTTTTATCAAACCACTTTTTCACATGAGGCTGCACCAGCCATTTTTCAATTAAAGTCAAATCTGACTCAAATATACGGATAAATATGAATTCCATATTTGACTGTAATAACCTCAAATATTTAAAACCGAATCGGCTCTTGATAACGTCCGTAAACTTCAATCATTACATTTGTCATTTCACCAACCGTCGCATAAGCCTTGACTGCTTCAATCAGGGCTGGCATTACATTTTTATCGACCTGCGCGTCTGTTTTCAGACGGGCGAGGGTATTTTCTACTTGGCTGTTGTCGCGTGTTTTGCGGACTTCCTGGAGGCTGATAATTTGTGATTCCGCGTCTTTTTCATCGTAGGGATGCAATTCGACATCCGGCGCTTCTTCGTCCTCATCGACATAACAATTCACACCAACTTTGTGAAATTCTCCGGATTCTAATTTGCGTTGATGTTGGTAAGCCTGAATGGAAACTTGTTCCTGAATGCGTCCTTCGGCGACAGCCTGAACAATTCCGCCCTGTGCGTTAACTTCTTTCATCGCCTTGACCATCTCCTGTTCCATTTGATTGGTCAGGGTTTCCACATAATAACTTCCGGCCAACGGGTCCACCGTGTCCGCCAAACCGATTTCTTCAACAAGCAACTGCATGGTACGTAATGAGATGTGCTGTGCTTTTGGACTGGGGATGGTGTAAGCCTCATCGTAACAGCACAAAGCCATTGTCTGTGCACCTGAAAGCGCACCGATCAGCGCATAGTAGGCTCCTCGCACAATGTTGTTTTCCGGTTGCTGAATCGTCAAACCGCTACCGCCTCCCCCGGCAATCATGCGTAACCAACCGGATTTAGGATTTTTCGCGCCGTAGTCCTCCAAAATGATTTTCCCCCAAAGTCTCCGCGCCGCCCGGAACTTAGCGACTTGCTCAAATAAATTTCCGAAAATATTGAAATTAAACGAAAGCCGTCCGGCAAATTCGTCAATGTCCAAACCGCGTTTCAAAACATCGTCAATGTAGGCTTTGGCGATGCAGAATGCATAGCCCATTTCCTGCGCCGGATTTGCTCCGGATTCCCGAATGTGATAACCGCAAACGCTGACTGGACTGTATTTTAGCGCATTTGCCGCACAGTATTCCACCGTATCGGCCACCAATTTCATCGAAGGTTCAACCGGAAAAATCCAGGTTCCGCGCCCGATGAATTCTTTGAGAATATCGTTTTGTGCGGTTCCGCGCAGTCCTTTCAAATCGTAACTTCGTTTTTCCGCCATCGCCAAATACATGGCAATCAAAATAGCCGCCGAGCCGTTGATGGTCAAGGAAACCGTAATTTTATCAAGGTCAATGCCCTCAAACGCAATTTCAAAATCACGCAACGAATCCACCGCCATTCCGACCCGTCCGACTTCTCCGGAAGCTTCCGGAGCATCCGAATCGTATCCGCATTGAGTCGGCAAATCGAAAGCGACATTCAAACCGGTTTGTCCGTTTTTGATCAAATACTGAAAACGCTCATTTGTATCTGCAGCATTTGCGAATCCGGTGTATTGACGCATCGTCCATGGACGTTTGCGGTACATTTCCGCATGAATACCGCGTGTGAACGGTGGTTCACCGGGCAAACTGCGGTCCACTCCGCCCGTGCGCTCCACATCTTCGGCAGTGTAAACCGATTTGATTTCAATTCCTGATTCGTTAATCACCGCCGGACCGTCCGGTGCGACTTTTACGGAGGATTTATCGGAAGATTCCGATTTTTTTTCGGCTTCAATTTTTCTTTTCACAGGTCGCATTGTCATTGTAATTTCTCCCGAATCGTGTTGCTGATTTCATCCAAAAGAGTTCCGGTGGGAAACACGCCGTCAAAGCCCAAGTCCCGAAGTTTGTCCCGATCTGCCAAGGGTATGTTTCCGCCAACCATCCAGAATTTATCATTCAGTCCCTTTGCCGACAACAAATTCCGGAGCTTATTACAAATCGTCAAATGCGCTCCGGAAAGCACTGAAATCCCGATGACATCAACATTGTGTTCTTTGGCCGCTTCGGCAATCCGTTCCGGAGTTTGCCGCAAACCTAAATAAATCACCTCAAACCCGGCGGCTTTCAAACCCTGCACCACCACTTTCGCACCGACATCATGTCCGTCAAGTCCGGGTTTGGCCATTAAAATTTTTATTTTATTTTTCATATTGAAAGCCCTTTCGCGATAATCAATTTTAGAATATCGCTTGTTCCACCGCCGATTAAAGTAAAGCGAATGTCTCGCAAATAACGCTGAACAGGATACTCCATTGCATAGCCATACGAGGCTAAAACCCGTGCCGCTTTTTCACAAACAGTGGCCGCGCTTTCAGAGGCAAAGAGTTTGGCCATTGCGGATTCCTGATGATGTGGACGATCGTTGTCGTGGAGCCATGCTGCATATTGCACCAAATGAATTGCCGCTTCCAAATCAGTTGCCATTTCCGCCAAACGGATTTGCACGGCTTGAAAACGATTGATCGGCTTGCCGAATTGCTGCCGTTCTCCAGCGTAGCGCACGGCTTCGGCGAGTGCGGCTTGCGCTGTGCCGATAGCCATTGCTCCGGTGATGATGCGGATTTCCGCCAGTAATTTTCGCAAATGCCCTTCGCCGTCACCTTCTTCGCTAAGGCGGTGACTGTCCGGAACAAAACATTCCACAAAAGTAACTTCCGAAGTCGGCAAAGCCCAAACCCCCATTTTTTCAATCGAACGCCCGACCGAAATTCCTTCAAAATTCTTTTCAACTAAAAATATAGTTAATTTTTTTTCATCTCCAGCTTTGGCAAAAACAGTGAAAAAATCGGCGACCGGTGCAGATGTCACCCAGCTTTTTTGACCGTTGAGCAAATAACCGTTTTCCGTTTTTTTTGCAGTGGTGGCGATGCTTCCCAAATCACTTCCAGCGTTTGGTTCCGTCATGCAGATTGCGCCGATTTTCTCACCCCGCAAAGCTGGTTTTAGCAAGCGTTCCCGAATATCCTGGTTGCCTAGCATTTCCAATAATTTGGTTCCCATCAGCGACTGCATCGCGGAACATCCGGCCACCGAAAGAGACCCCCTCGCAATTTCCGTCAACCCCAAACAAAAGGTCTGCAAATCTGCACCGACTCCGCCCACTTCTTCCGGATAACGCATGGCGAAAAATCCCAAATCGCCGAGCTTCCGGAAAAGCTCCATTGGAAATTGATGCGCCTCGTCCAGCTTTCCGGCTTGCGGAGCAATCTGCTCATCGCTGAAACGGGCAAAAGTATCACGGACGAGTTCTTGTTCTTCTGACAAATTAAAATCCATAAATTTTATTATTTGTTAATGTCCACCCCATAATCTGTTTTTGCAGCCTCCGGAGAAATAACTCCGTTCCGGACTTCCGCTTTAATTTTTTCACGGGCACGTTTTTTCGGATTGCCGTATCCGCCGCCGCCGCCGGCGATTTGGTGATAGTGTGTGCCTTTGGGAACACCGAGAATCAGGTCTTTGTTTTTGGGGACAACTTTTTCCCCGTCCGGATAGGTCAGTTCGATGGTGTTCAAAATGCTGTCTTGACCTTCAAACAAACCGAAAGCCGGTTCAAAATCGCCGTCACCGAAAATCACCACCTGCGTGTCTTCGGAACCGATGCGGAAATCGGTTTCCACGCCCAAACCACCGCGCCATTCTCCGGCTCCGGCGGAGTCGGTGATGTATTCGTGTTTGAGCAAAAGGTGCGGGGTTTGTTGTTCAAACATTTCGTAATCCTGATCGAGCAAACCTCCGGAAGCGTCAATCATACCGATATGGTCGTAGCCGTCTGTGCCGTGCATGGCTCCGGAACCGCCTTTGAGTCCCATGAAACCGATGTCCACATAGCGGTCATTTTTTTCCGGATCGGTGCCGGTCGTCAGCGAACACAATAAATTATTCCAACCCGCCGTTACCCGTTCCGGAATAACCGCAGACAAAGCACGGATAATCGCATCTGCATTCGGTGGACAAAGATGATTGCCGAATGTCGTTGCTTTCGGATAGGAGGCATTGAGCAAATTGCCTTCCGGAATGTTGATTGTGATTGGACGAATCATGCCTTCATTGTGCGGAATGTCAGGATTGACCATTTGCAAAAAAGTCAGCAAAGTTGCCGACGCGCTGGAAGTGTAAGTGCCGTTCACGAAGCCGTTGGTTTGTGCATCGGTTTCGGAATAATCAAAGACTACCTTCTTGTCCTCCACCGTAATTTTGACGCGAATGGTGAACTCGCTTCCTTCGTGGTGGCCATCAAAATAAACCATCCCTTCGCCACAATAAACGCCGTTTGGAATTTGTGCAATTTCGGCTTCCATCATTTTTTGCGTGGCCTCAAACAAAGCCGATTTGTGATTTTCGTAGCTTTCCGTTCCGTATTTTTTCAGCAATTCCAGCACCCGCCGCTCACCGACTTTGCAAGCTCCCATTTGCGCTTTCATGTCGTGCTGAACTATTTCCAAACGAATGTTGGCAAAAATAAAATCCCACACATCTTGACGCAACTTTCCTTTTTCATAAACCTTGACCGGAGGAATCCGTAAAGCCTCCTGCCAAACTTCGGTGGCATTCGGATTGTAGCCACCCTGAACATTGCCGCCGATGTCCGCCTGATGCCCCTTAACCGCCGTCCACGCTACCAGTTCGCCTTCAAAAAAAACAGGCCGAAAAACTGCCACATCATTGTTTTGATTGCCGTAACTGAAAACATCATTATGAAAAATGACATCGCCCTCATAAATTTCATCACCAAAATATTCCAGTAAATAACGGCAAACCGGAGCCAACGAAAAGGCCAAAATCGGCAAATTCTCGGTTTGTTCCAGCATATTTCCTTGTGCATCATAAAGGCCGGTAACAAAATCTTTGGCCTCACACAAAATCGGCGAGCGTGTCGATTTTTCCACGACTATACTCATTTCATCGGTAATCGACTTAAAAGTATTCGCATACACCGAAAGCAGGATGGGGTCAGTTTGGCTCATGTTATTTTCGTGTTATTTTGAACTGGTTTAATCTTCAGAACCTTTGCGAAACAACGCCAAAGAACCGTAAGGATCACAAAGGCAATCGAATGCTTTGCTGACGAAAATTGCGGTAGTGATTTGCTCAATCATGGCCGGGCCGGAAATGCGGTGTCCGGAACGCAAACGGTGTCCGTCAAAAACCGGAATTTCCTCAAAATTTTCATTTTCAAAAACATAAATTTGCCGTTTTCCTTTCAATGCTTCGGAAGGGTCGGCAGTGCCTGTGGTTTCTTCGTGCGGTTGCGGTTTTTCGGTCTGCCCGATTGCTTGCACCCGGACATTGATGATTTCGATGGCCGCGCCCTCCGCCTCCAAAGTATAGCCGTAAAGCCGGTTGTGTTCCGCATGAAAGGCTTTGATTATTTGCTCCAAGTCGCGCATCCGGAATGCTTCACGGGGAACCGGAAACGAAACCTCGTGGTATTGCTTGAGGTAGCGGCAATCAAATTTAATCACGTTTTCCTGCTGTTCTTCCGGAATGCCTTCGTCGCTCAACAAACGTCTTCCGTTATCCTCCATTTCGGCGACCAAACTTTCCAGTTTTTCCCAATCAAGATTTTCCAAACGCGCAACAAAAGTGCGGATGAAATCGTGTTTAATGTCGCTCATCAACATACCGACAGCGCACAAAATCGAAGATTCACGGGGAATAATTTGAAACGGAATTTCGAGTTCATCGCAAATCAAACAGGAATGAATCGGTCCCGCACCTCCGGCCACTACCAACGGAAATTCACGGGGATCAAAACCGCGCTTAATTGAAATTTCACGCACTCCCTGCGCCATGTTAGTGCAGGCAATGCGGTACATTCCCGCCGCCGCTCGTTCGATGTCCATACCCAAAGGTTTGGCAATATGTTCCTCAACTGCTTTTCTGGCCGCATCCATGTCCAAACGGATTTGCCCTCCCGCGAAAAAATCCGGATTCAAAAAACCGAGAATCAAGTTTGCATCGGTGGTCGTCGGCAAACGTCCGCCCGCACCGGACGTTCCGGCTTTTTGGTAACAGGCCGGGCCCGGGTCAGCTCCCGCGCTTTGTGGCCCCATGCGGAGCAAACCGCCTTTGTCAATCCAACCGATGGAGCCGCCGCCCGCGCCGATGGTGTGAATGTCGAGCATCGGCAAAGCAAGATGATGACGGTCGATTTTTCCGGAATTGGCGACAATCGGGCTGTCCACCACCAAGGCCGCTTCAAAACTGGTTCCACCCATATCGACCACAATGCACTTGCTTTGCCCGTGAATTTTAGCATACACCAAACCCGCGCCCGGCCCGGAAGAGGGCCCGGAAAGTAAAGTTTGCGCCGCGCTTTTCCGTGCCAATTCCGGAGTCATCACGCCGCCGTTTGACTGCATAATCAGCAACAACCCACTGAATCCGGCTTTTTGCAAACGGTCTTTAAGCTGATTCAAATACCAGTCTAGTTTTGGCCCCACATAAGAATTGAGTGCGGTGGTGCTGACGCGCTCATAAAAACGAATCGAAGGCAACAAATCAGTGGAAACGCTCAAATAGGCATTCGGCAATTCCTTCCGGACCAGTTCGGCGGCCTGCTGTTCGTGTTCCGGATTGGCAAAAGCGTTCATAAAACAAATCGAAACCGCTTCCACGCTTTCTTCTTTGAACAGCTCAATCGCCTGCCGCACTTCATCCAAATTCAAAGGTGTAATTTCCTGTCCGTTGCGGTCCAAACGTCCCTCCACACCAATCCGCAAATAACGCGGCACCAGCGGCTCAACATTCGTGTAACGGTTGTTGTATTGTTCCTCGCGAATTCCCCGCCGCATTTCCAGCGCATCCCGCACGCCTTGCGTGGTAATCAATCCGGACTTGGCTCCGGTGCGTGTCAAAGTGGTGTTGGTGGTCACGGTTGTGCCGTGAACAATCGTCTCAATCGAAGCAATGAACTCACTCGCAGAAAGTGGAGAATCCCCAATTTTCGCCAATTCCTCCAAACCACGCACCACCGCCAACGACGGGTCTTCCGGAGTTGAAAGGACTTTGTGAATCACCGGAGCTTGGCCCTTGCGGACATAAAAAAAGTCCGTGAATGTTCCACCGACATCAATGCCGATTTTCAGGTTCATGCTTTGTTTTTTTGACAGGATTACGGGATTAAGCGGATTTTAACTCTTTACGGCAACAGTTGCATTACCCTTCAACAAAATTTCCCCATTTTGATTTTCTGCAAGCAAATCTAATTCAAGTAAATTTTCACCTTTTTCTTTAACTTTTCCGGAAACAACTCCTTTGCAGGTGATGACATCGCCTGGATACGCCATGGCCGCAAAGCGGGTGCTGAAACTCCGGACTGCTCTTTGCGGCAACCACTCGGTCAGGACCTGTCCTAAAAACGCCATGTTCAGCATTCCGTGCGCAATCACTCCGTCCAACCCTCCGGCTTGAGCTTCCGCATCGTCAAGGTGGATGGGGTTGTGATCTCCGGACGCTCCGGCAAACAATGCCAGTTGTGTGCGGGTGATCGGTTCTTTGACCAATTCCGGAATGGAATCGCCAATCTTTAGTGTTTCAAAATCTATTTTTTTCGACATGCTATTTTCTTCAATTCTGTGTTTCAAAATACTTCATATTTTGGTAGTGGTTATCTTGTAACTGCTACTAATCGTTCCCACGCTCTGCGTGGGGATGCAGACAGCACCGCTCCGGCGGTGCAACATGGGACGCAGAGCGTCCGCTAGGCATTCCCACGCAGAGCGTGGGAATGATTTGGGAACGATTGGAAAATCGTTATCATTTACAAGATAACCACTACCCAAATATTTACCCGTTCCGAACCACAATTGTTGATTGCAGATCGCAAACCGGTTCATTGCGTTGATTGCTCAAGCTGATTTCGGTAACAATGAACAAAAGCGCACCCCCTTTTTTTTCGTAAATATCGACGATTTTTTGTTGACCCGTTACCACATCATCGGCACAAATCGGTTTATGATAAATGAAGCCCTGTTCGCCATGCACCGCTTTGGTTTTGGGGATCCCCATGTCTTCCAGCACATTAAAGGACTGTCCAGCATCCATCGTGATTGAAAATGGAAAAGTCAGTGGAGCAGGAATCGACTCATAACCCGCTTCCTGAGCGGTAGATTCTTCTTGATAAATCGGATTTTGTTCACCGATTGCTTGTGCGAAAAAGCGCAGGCGTCCTTTTTCTACTTCTATGGTGAATGGCTCATAGGTCTTGTTGATGTAATTTTTGTAATCCATTTTATTCTAAAGATAGTGATTTTTAAAAGTGAAACTTGAACATGTAGACCATAATCAAGTACACTTTTTATAAACTGTAAAATTATTGAAATTCATCTTTCCAATGAAAAGAAAAGAAGAAATCATCCGCCGGGCCACCGAAGTCTTTGAACGCAAAGGAGTTTCCGGAGCATCCTTTGAAGACATTGCGGAAGCAGTCGGCATTAAGCGCGAAGGCTTATATTATTATTTCCGAGACCGTGCCGCAATTCTGGTGGAAATCACGCTCGAACCCAGCCGCAAATTACTCAACGGCTTGCAAAATATTATCGACTCAAATCAAACCTTCCGCGATAAATTACGTTTAGCTTTGGAAAACCACCTCGACCGTTTTGACCCGAATTATCTGGAAATGGCAGTTGCTCTGCGTGAACATCACATTTACGAAACCAACGATGAAATGGAAGCACTCCGCCAAGTCTGGAAAGAATACAGTGACTTATGGGTCGCGCTCATCCGTAATGGTCAAGCCGAAGGAACTTTCCAATCCGGACAAAACCCCAAACTTGTAGCTTACGGTGTTCTCGGCATGTGCAACTGGCTTTCACGCTGGTACGATCCCGCAAAAGACATTCCGGTTACAGAAGTCATCGACACATATTTCAGCATGATTCTCAATGGCATTTCCAAAACCTGATATTTTTTGACAGAAAGATCAGGTTTTTGCTTTGCGTTGTCTCAAGCATAAAATTCTTGTTAATCCAGTAATCCTGTCAAAAATCACCCAGCCGCTTTGGTATCCAAAGCCGCTAAAACTCGTTCCGGCGTCATCGGCGGTTGCGTCAAGCGAACTCCGACTGCATCGTAAATAGCATTTGTAACCGCCGCCGCCACACAACTGCTTCCCATTTCGCCGATTCCTTTTGCACCGAACGGCCCTTCCGGATCATTGCTTTCAATCATAATGTTTTCAATTTCCGGCATATCGGCAGATGTGAACAGCCGATAATCAACAAAATTCGGATTCATCACTTTGCCCTCTTTGATCACGACTTCCTCGCTCAAAGCATAGCCCAAACCCATTTGTGCACCGCCTTCGATTTGGCCTTCGACGGCCATGGGGTTGATGGCGCGTCCGATGTCTTTGGCGCAAATCAATTTCAACACCCGCACTTGTCCGGTTTCGGTATCGACTTCGACATCCGCCATTTGCATTCCAAAACCATAGGCTGGAGAAATGTTGCCGTGATAGCTGTCCTTGTCCACCAATTCCGTGGGTGGATCGTAGAACGCCTGCCCGAAAACCATTTGACCTCCGGAACGAAAGTGCCGACTGCGGACTACTTTGCTCAAGCTGACCGATTTTCCGTCCGGCGCAATAATTTGTCCGTTTTCGGCTTTGAGCGAATCCGGAGACGCGCCGAGTAATTCGGAAGCAGTTTCAAAGATTTGTCCGAGTGCTTCTTTTGCGGCAAGACAAGCGGCGTTTCCGGCAATAAAAGTTGTGCGACTGGCGTGAACGCCGACATCCCACATTTTTACATCGGTATCGCTGTTGATGACGCGCACATCGTCAACCGGAACACTTAGTATTTCCGCCACCATTTGCGCCAATACGGTTTCCGAACCCTGTCCGATTTCAGTGGATCCGGTAATCAGTGAAACATGGCCGAAATCATCAACTTTCACGGTTGCGCCACAGCCGTCACTGCGATAAATCCGCGCGCCTCCGCCTACATTTAAAGTACCGCCGACTCCGCGTCCGCGCTTCAAATGCGGTTGCGCCGCAGGTTCAAGTTTTGTTTCCGCCCGTTCCGCCAAAGCTTTGAGGCAATCCTCCAATCCGCAGCTGGTAATTTTCAAGCCTTGTTCGGTGATGGTATTCGGTTGATTTGCATTTTGAATTCGGAATTGAATCGGGTCCATCCCCAGCTTTTCGGCCAACATATCCATTGCGCTTTCCACATAAAACGAAGATTGCGGATTGCCGTAACCACGCATTGCGCCAGTGATTAAATTATTGGTATAAACGCAATCGGCTTTGAAACGCACATGCGGAACACGATAAAATGAAGCGGTGGTTTCCATCATCACCATCGGCGTAGTCGAACCCCACGAAACATAAGCCCCCACATCCAGCGTCATGCTCACATCCCGGAAAGTCAAATCGCCGTTGTTTTTTGCTCCGGCGCGGATGGTGACTTCAACCGGCTGGCGTTGCGGCCCCGCCCGAAATTCTTCCTCCCGCGAAAAACAAAGGCGCACCGGAACTTGTGCTTTTTTAGCCATGATGGCTGCAATCGGATGATAGGGATAAATATCAAGTTCGCGTCCAAACGCTCCGCCGATGGTCGGTTGAAGAATGCGAATATTTTTTGGTGACATCCCCAAAGCCGCCCCCAAATCTTTTTGCAATAAAAACGGAATTTGTGTTGTACTCCACAGCGTCAAGTTTTGCGAATGGTCAAACTTAGCCACAATTACACAGGTTTCCATGCTTGCATGATTGACATACGGCAGTTTGCAGGTTACTTCTACCACCACATCCGATTCCGCTTCGCCCTGCTCCACATCGCCGTGATTGTAGGTGTTTGTAATCAGATGATTGCTGTCCCTATTCGGCTGAATCAAAGGCGCATTTTCCGCCATTGCATCCGCCACATTGAAAACGGCAGGTAAAATTTCATATTCAATTTTAATCAGTTTTACCGCTTGTCGGGCAATCATTTCGTTGACGGCCACCACTCCGGCGATTTCGTCCCGATGACTGCGCACCACATCTTTTTTGAGCGGCATATTGTCTTTGTAAAAACCAAAGCGCGTTTCCGGAACATCATCCGCCGTAACCACACATTTCACGCCTTCGAGGGCTTCGGCTTTGGAAGTGTCGATATTCAAAATTCGGGCGTGCGCGTGGTCGGAATACCGAATTGCGCCGTGCAACATTCCGGGCAACTTAAAGTCCTGTCCGTAAGTTGCGCGTCCGGTTACTTTGTCAGGTGCGTCCGTTTTCGGAATTCGTTTGCCGACTGCGGAAAATTCTTTCATTGTACTTCTCTTTTTTTGTTTTTTAACAAGATTTACAAATATTTTTTTGACAGGATTACGAGATTAACATCAGTTATTTTTTTCTAAATACTTTGTCATCCTTTTTAAAATTTTTTTCATATATAATTTATGGAATGGGCGAACAAAAAAGAAATATATTTTACCAAATATATTATGAAATTTTACTATTGTTGCTAGTTCTATAATAGAGTTATTGTTTTTTATATAACTAATAAACGATAGATTAAAATCCAAATGTCTATCCGTTTGTCCGGTCAACAATTCAATATCGTTTTTTTCTAAAACCTCAAAAATTGCAATGCTATCTCCAATATTTCCTTCAAATCTATCCAGTAATTTATTTCTTTCATCATTTGTTATTTCATTCGCAGTTTTTAAACCTAATTTTTTAGCAATAATTTCTCTTGTTATAATCAATCTCGTTAATAACGGAGGGAATGACCTAAAGAAGGCGATCATGCAATCTTTAGGTTGAGGAATCTCTCCAACTACTTCTCTCGTTGATTGAAAAACGTCACAATAATCAAAATCTTCAATATGCCTCGCAATCAATAATTCATTATTCAATTCAACTTCAATTATATCCATTGCTGTCTTGTATAATTTAAACTAAACAAGAAGACAGGTGAATAAGTTGTAGAATCATATCTTGTTTATCCTGTAATCCTGTCTAAATTTTTTACATCCATCACCGCCTCTACGATTTTGGCATATCCGGTACAGCGGCAGAGATTTCCGGAAAGAGCATGCCGAACTTCGGACTCGGTCGGTTGCGGATTTTCCCGTAGCAAAGCCAGGCTGTTCATCACCATTCCGGGAGTGCAGAATCCGCATTGAATGCCGCCCTTCTCGACCATGCTTTGTTGCAAAGGATGCAGTTTGTCATCCTGCTGAACACCCTCGACTGTGGTGATTTCCGAGCCTTCGCAATCCGCCGCCAGCACCAGACATGAAGTTACCGGCTCACCGTTCAAAAGCACCGTGCAGGCTCCGCAGTCTCCACCGCCGCAGCCCAAATGCACCCCCATCAACTCCAAATCTTCACGCAACATTTTGAGCAAGGTTTTGCGGGTATCCAAATACAATTCTTGTTTGACACCGTTGATGGTGCAGGAAATTATTTTTTTCATACTCAATTTATTCTAATTTTTTTAAAGCAGTAAACTTAACACTGGCCACTTTTCCTTCGACTAGCAGACGATCTTCCTCGCTGGGAGGAGGAGTAAATTTGTCCCCGGGACAACAAGCCATTGCCTCCAGTTCTTCAGGTGTGAGATTCTGTTTTGCCACAATCTTAATTTTTGTAAAACCGCTACTTTTCACTGTTTGCCAATAATCTTCTTCAGAAATCGCACCGCCTAAACATCCTGACCAAGTTGATTGAAACCGCTGGTGTAATTGTGAGTCTATTCCTTTTGTGAAAACAATGTCTGAAATAGCCAGCCGTCCGCCGGTTTTTAGTAACCGAAATGCTTCTTTATAGACGGCATCTTTGTCAGGACAAAGATTGATGACACAGTTGGAAATTATAACATCAGCAAAACAGTCGGCAAGTTGCGTTTTCGTCAAATCGGCAACAAGGAGTTCAATATTTCTTTCATGAAATCCGGCATCAATTACAGATTGTTTGGCCCGTTCAATCATTTGTGGAGTAAAATCGACTCCAAAAACACAGCCGGTTTCCCCGACTTTAATAGAAGTCAAAACCACATCAATTCCACCACCGCAACCAAAATCCACGACCACTTCACCTGTTTTTAACTTGGCAAAACCAGTGGGATTACCGCAGCCACGGGAAAGATTAAGCGCAGACTTTGGCACAGAATCAAGGTCTGATTGACCATAGAATCCAGAATCAATTGCATAGCCAGAACCTGGCTGCCGTTTGCTCATTCAACAGGATTCCTGATTCCCACCGCTTTCTGCGAAGTCGCCATAGCGGATTTGTACTAACTGTTTGATTTCATCAGTTCTCATTTTCCCTCGGAATTGTTCATTCGTAGAGTTGATTTGTTTTTGATTTTTCACTCCTTAACCAATCATAAAAGAGCCTCCAAATTTCGTCTGACGTGAATTTTTATCATCCGTTTTCTGTACCAGGCAGAACCGCGAATGTCATCAATAGGTGAGCATTCATCAGCCGCCATTTCGCCTGCTTCCAGCATTAGTTTTGGTGTCAATGTTTTTCCGGTTAACAATGCTTCAGTCTTTTTAGCACGCAAGGGAGTCGGTCCAACTGCACCTAAGGCAACACGGGCTTCACGGACCATTCCTTGATTTTTCTGTAATCTGACTGCAACACCAACCACTGCCAAATCCATGAATTGACGTGGTGCGTGTTTACTGTAAAACATGTTTCCGGAAGGTTGAGGAAGAAAAAGTGATAATAGAATTTCTCCGGATTTTAAAATGGTTTTACCCGGCCCTTTAAAGAAATCAGCCAAGGGAATATCACGTTGACCGTCACGACTGACAATGTGTGCCACAGCATCCAGAGCCAGCAAAGGCGGTATTAAATCTGCACTTGGAGAAGCGTTGCAGATATTACCACCAACTGTAGCCAGCGAACGAATTTGCTCAGAAGCCACAACACTTGCTGCATAGACAAGACCCGGGAAATGCTTTTTAAGCTCCGGGGATCGCGTTATCCCCCGCAAGGTCATTCCAGCACCAAGCCGGAACCTAGCCTTACGAGTCGCAAATCCCCGCAACTCCTCCACATTCTTCAAACTTATTACTGTATCCGGCTGAGCCGAACCTTGTTTCATTTGCAAAAGTAAGTCAGTTCCTCCGGCAATTAGTTTTGCTTTTGGTATTGACTGCAACAGATCAAGAACTTCTCCAACAGAATCCGGAGCAAAATGTTCAAAAGGTTTCATAGTCTCATAGTTCCATATTTTAGAGTTATAACCCCGTTTTCCAAACAGAGATTTTCATGTTTCAGTTTTAAACAAATCCATCCCGCACTTAAAGCAACGCAGCGGTAATATTTTTTGAAAAATATAAAAGCCCCATGCTGTTTTTGGCGAGTGGTAAAACTCAAAAAGTGTTGTATCCAATTTCAATTGCTTTATTATTCAATTTCGCAGCCTTGGGTGACATCAACGCCACGCTTTCCTGCAAAGCTTCTTTAGTCAGTGAAACATTCGAAAGGGCAACTGTGCATCCTGCTAAAATCACATTTGCAGCAGTTGCTTTTCCCATTTTCCGGGCCAATTCTGTTGCATTAATGCTATGAGTTTTTATTTTCAACCGCTTCAGTTCAGTGCTTACTTCAGCTGGAAATTCATCCTTTGAATTGACTATTACCATGCCTCCGGATTTGACAAAAGACAAGTTCCGTAAACCTTCCTGAGCATCCAAAGCCAACAGCAAATCCGCTCCGCCTTGTGAGACCAACGGTGATTCATGACTTCCCAGTCGCAAATGTAAAACAACAGATCCGCCACGTCGACTCATACCATGCGATTCCAAAGACATCACCGGAAAACCTGCATCCATTGCAGCACGTGCCAGCAGTCGATTTAAAAACACGACTCCCTGTCCGCCAATTCCACATAGAATTATTTTTATGTCCATGCTGCCTCCGGATCTGGAATTATAAATCCTTTGTGGCAAGAGTCTATGCACTGTCCACAATCGACACACAAGTCTTCGTTTAAATCAACCCTGCTGCCGTCTGTACTCAAAACCAGTGCCGGACACTCAAAAGCAATCAAACAATAACGGCAACCATCGCATTCTTCGGTAATTTGCACCGGACGATTCTCTACTGTTTCCGGTTCATGAAGACTGCATGAGCGTTCCGCAATCACCACTGCAACACGCCCTTGCGGACTTCGACAATGTTCATGAGCTTCCCGCAAAACATTTCGGAAATCATCATGCTGATAAGGATCCAGTTCCCTGACAAACTCAACTCCACAGGCACGAACAAGATCCGGAAATGAAACAGAACGACCTGGACTTCCGTTTGCTTCTTCCGGATTGGCCGGAGTCGGCTGAAAGCCGGTCATGGCGGTGGTGCGGTTGTCGAGAATCAGCAAAACAAAACGGGCATCCGTGTGAACAGCATTCATCAGTGGTTGTAGTCCGGAATGCAAAAATGTTGAATCTCCGATGGTGACCATGATCGGACGTTCTTTACCTCCGGAACGTCCGGTGCGACCCATTTTGTGCGCATGATAAAATCCGGACGCAATGTCTGCTCCACTCCCCATATCAACACAAGTATCAACGGCATCCAAATTAGTACCCAAAGTATAGCAACCAATGTCTCCTGGATATAAAGTCCGTTTGCCGAATTCCCGCTTCATGGCGTAAAAAGCAGAACGGTGCGAGCATCCCGGGCAAAGTCTCGGCGGACGCGGAGGAGATTGATGTTTGGCAATAGCAGCAACTAAACCACTATCTGCTGAAAACAACTTGTCCGTTGCAACTTGAACCTTACCCTTTGAAAACAATTCGGCTAACACCTTTCCCACCACGTCCGGGGTTAATTCACCGGCAGATGGAATGGTTCCGTCCAGACGTCCACGCACATTGCGGCGATCAGGTATTTGCAGTTCAATACAGTAATCTGTTTCTTCAAAAACAAGCACCTGCTCACAGTCAGCAATAAAATCACTCATTACTTTTTGCGGAAGTGGAAAAGGCGTGCCGATTTTCAACAGTGGTGCATCATAATTCAATTCTTTTAAAACTTGACGAACCACGTTGTAAACCATTCCTGAAGCAATTATTCCAATTTTTGCTGTACCAGCTTCAACATAATTGAGAGGTGATTCGGCAAACTCGTCTTCAATCTGCTTCAGTTTTTGATTGAGTTCAACATGCAGTCGAAACCGGTCTCGAGGGGTTGCCGCCCAGCGGTGTGGGTCTTTATCAAATTTAACCTGCGGCATTTCTGTGGAGAAATCTTCATGATAATCAATATCCTGTACTGCATGGCAAATCTGACGAGTGGGTCGCAGCATTACCGGTAATTCATGCCGTTCAGAAAGCTCCAGAGCATATTGTACAAATTCACGAGCTTCCTGAGGAGTTGAAGGATCAAAAACCGGTACCTTAGCGGTCAGTGCCATCAAGCGGGAATCTTGCTCTGTTTGTGAAGAAGAAGGACCGGGATCATCAGCAGGAATAATGATGAATCCGCCTTTAACACCCTGATAGGCCGCACTGAAAAATGCATCAGAAGCAACGTTCAAACCAACTTGCTTCATAATTGCCGCAGAACGTAAACCGCTCCATGAACCGCCTAGTGCAACTTCAAAAGCAACTTTTTCATTGACGGACCATTCTGCATGAAGATCACAATCCAAGCGTTTTTTTTGTTGTAAAACGCTAGCCATAATCTCGGAACTGGGTGTTCCGGGATAAGCACAGATCATCCTACAGTTCTGCTCTACCAAACCCAAAGCGATTGCTTCGTTGCCAAGCATCAGGGATTTCCCCATTTGCGTCTCCTTCATTGGAATCAGTCTTTAAACAAGTACTTAAATACCTGATACAAAATACTAGGCCTTGCAAGGTATGTCAACAATTATTTTACTTATTGTAAAAATAGTTGTTAAACGGGAATTTATTTTTTTGTTACTAGATTTTATGGGAAGCTAAGCTTGAATCTCAAGATAGCTTAGTGGCCATTTCAAAGCCGGTCTTCAGAGCTTCAATGTTCAACTCCAGAAAAGCACGGGGGGCATTTCTGCGTACAGCAGATTCTAGTGCAGCCGGTTTACATATATCACGCAGAGTTATCATTGCTCCAAGAGCAATAATGTTGGCAACCCTTGCACTGCCAAGTTTGAGTGCTGTTTCCGTGAGTGGCAATGCATGAAGATTAAAATCTCCTTTGGGAGGATCTTCGACCCGTTTGGAATCGGTAATCACCAGGCCGCCTGGCTGTATTAAGTCAGTAGATGCATGTGCAGCCAGTTGATCCATGATCAACAGTGCACTCAAATTAGTTACCAGCGGATAATCAGGAATTTCATCTCCAATCACCAAATCAGCCCGACTTAATCCGCCACGTGAAGTTGGTTCATAACTTTGAGATTGAGCAATCTGGCAGCCTTCCTGTATCAGTGATTCGGCCAACATTTTTGCACTCAACTGCAGGCCCTGTCCTCCGGTGCCGCTGAGACGAATCTGTATTTCCTTCATTTTTTCTCTTTTGATTTTAGTTGTCTTGCAACATGTTGCCGATAAGTAGCACTGTATTCCGGACGCTCATTCAGAGCCAGCACTCCAGTTTTCATAAAATTGGGCCGAAATGGTTCATCAACAATATTTCCATACGAATCCGGACGCATCGAACTTTTCTGGTTGAGAATCATTTCCGGAGAAGTACCAAGTTGGTTTTTACGTCCAAATATTTCTGTACAATCCGATATTACTTCCAGAAAGGAAAAACCGTCATACTGCAGACATTTTTTAAGCAAATTTTTGAGTGACGGCATTTGCAGAGTTACCTCACGTCCCACAAATCCTGCACCGGCAGCTTCTGCAAGTTTACAAGCATCAAAGACTGGTTCGATACTACCTTTAGGTGAAGTAGTGGTATATCTGGTTTGTGAGGTAGTCGGTGAAGCTTGTCCGCCTGTCATACCGTAAACCTCGTTATTAAGCATCATACAGGTCATTTTCAAATTTCTGCGGCAGGCATGAATCAAATGATTGCCGCCAATAGCTAAACTGTCTCCGTCACCAGTAATGACAACCACTTCCAAATCCGGACGCGCTAAAGCCAATCCGGTAGCAAAGGCCAGAGGTCGACCATGTGTTACATGAAAAGTATTGGCATCAATATATGCTCCAACTCTTCCTGAACAACCTATTCCGGAAACTATTGCTAGTTGATCTTTAGAGATTTCAAGTTCATGTACTGCCTGAAGTAACGCACGCAGTGCAATACCGTGGCCGCATCCCGGACATAAAAAATGCGGCATCAAATCTTCCCGTAAATAATCACGGATATTAAATTCTTTAGATAAATTATTACTCATGTTATTTTTTTGCCACTGATTGAAGAAGACTTAAAATTTCTTTAGGAGCAATGGCCTCTCCATCAATGCGATTGATGGATTTTATTTTTGTCTTTTTGGGACAAAGCCGCTCCATTTCCAAACTTAATTGACCCGTATTCATTTCCGGCACTACAACCGTTTTAACCTTTGATATAATTTTTTTAAATGCTTTTTCGGGAAAAGGCCAAAGCGTTATCGGGCGAAATAGTCCGGCTTTAATTCCTTCTTGACGAGCAGTTTTAACAGCATGTTTTGCAGCGCGGGCACTGATTCCGACGGTCATTACCAGAACTTCAGCATCTTCACAACACACAGTTTCGTATGACTCAATTTCACTTTGATGCAACTCAAATTTGTCCAGCATTCTCTTCATTGCTTTGACTACAGTTTCCGGATTTTGCGTCGGAAATCCGTCTTCAGCATGTGTTAAGCCTGTTGTGTGTGTACGGTAGCCGTCACCTGGACGAGGCATTGGAGGAATCAAATCGGTAGTTTCAGCATATGGCATGAAAGTCTCTGGAGATTCATCCGCCCATTTCCGTTCAGTTATTTTATGAGCAGCTCCAGATAGTGGTAATGTTTCAACTAGATGCCCCAAGACTTCATCATACAAAACAATAACTGGTGTCCTAATTTTTTCAGACAATTGGAATGCACGCACCGTTTCGTCAAATATTTCCCTGACTGAACCCGGAGTAATTACAATCAAGGGATGTCCTCCATGACTTCCCCAACGGGCCTGCATTAAATCAGATTGAGCAGGACGGGTAGGCATTCCTGTGCTGGGACCTCCCCGCATCACATTGGCAATCACACAAGGAATTTCTGCACCTGCCGCATAGCCGATATTTTCCTGTTTGAGTGAAAAACCGGGGCCACTGGTAGCAGTCATCGCTTTAACTCCGCCCATCGAAGCACCGAGAATTGCTCCCATAGAGGCAATTTCATCTTCCATCTGAATGAAAACGCCTTCATGTTTTGGCAGTTCCAAAGACATTCGTTCTGCTATTTCAGAAGAAGGAGTGATTGGATAGCCAGCAAAAAACCGGCATCCTGCAGCAATTGCACCCAATGCACAGGCATGATTTCCTTGTAGATTCTGATATTTAATGCTCATATTTTTCTTGTGTTCTTACAAAAATTTGCTTTGTTTGAGTCAGAATTGCAGGCTGAAATGGATTAAATACACAACCGTCGGAAGATTACAAATTATCCAGTTTGTTCCTGTCAAATAATTTTATAATTCACTTCAACATTCTTATGAAATAAATACAGGTTTACGGATGTTAATCGCAAAGTCAGGACAAAGCCATTCACAAATTCTACAACCTGTACAATCATTTATATCCAGTATTTCCACTTTTTGATCCGGAGTCAGTTTGAGACAGCGTTCCGGACACATCTTCACACAGATATCACAGCCCTTACACCATTCAGGAATGAATTCCCATTCAACCAAACCTTTTTCTTCAGGAAAGAATTTTTGTTCATAAAGTTCTGAGACAGGTGCTACTTCTGAAGTACGAATTGCATTTTCAATCCATTGTCGTCCTATGTGAAATGCCTGTCGATTTAATTCCACGGTTTTTGGCGGAACGAACAAGTCTAGTGTTTCTTCCCAATCTTTAATTTCAAAATCCAAAGTAGTTGAAAGTATGCCCAGCAAAATAGTATTGGACGTTCGTTCATTGCCTAACTCCTGTGCCATTCCGGCTGCATCAAGAGCAAAACCATTGGGAACTTTTTTGATTATTTCCGCAGGTGTTTCCCTTGCATAAGTGTCCTCAGAGCCACGTTGACGGTTCCGGCAGGCAAAAGGGGGTACGATGTGCTGAGTGTCCGAAATAAATGTTCCACAATCCGGATTCAAATATTCTAACCAACGCAGTCCTTCAGCCCATTCTAAAGCCACCAGGACATCGACTTCACCAGCAGGAATAGTTGGAGACCAAACTTGGGGACCAAAACGAATGTGACTGAAAACAGTACCACCGCGTTTTGCCATTCCGTGAATTTCACTTTGTTTCACCTGAAGGCCTTTGGACAAACACAATTGTGCCAATACTTTTGAAACGAGAATCACTCCCTGTCCACCAACACCGACGACTAGTACATTTGTTGGACGTTCTTGAATTTTTGTCATTTACTCCTTTATAGCCACGGATTTACCCAAATTGTTACGTAGTTGAAGCCTTGTTGTTTGCAAATAGTGGCCGTTTTTCACGATTCCATTTTCATAACAGGTTTAATACAGTCAGTTGGACAAACTTGTGCACACAAGGAGCAACCAATACAACTGCTTGCTGTAATTTTAATTTTGTGGTGGCCTTCAAACATTTCAGCACTCCATGAAAGTGCCGGACAACCCAAATTCATACAAGCCTGGCAGCCTGTACAAGACTCTGCAATCACTTCTAAAGGTTCACCTCTGAGTCTTACAGGATCCAAAACACAAGGCCGGTCAGAAATCACAACGGCAACACCTTTGAAGGCAATTGCTTCTCGAACTGTACGCAACAATGCACCCAAGTCATAAGAATCAACAGTCTTGACCCATTTAACTCCAGTTGCCCGTACAATGCTTTCATAATCTACTTTGTGGGTTTTTTCGCCACGCAGTGTTATGCCTGTACCTGGATGATGTTGTCCTCCGGTCATAGCTGTGATTTTATTATCCAACAGTAAAACTGTGATATCTGCATTGTTATAAACTGCATCAATCAAGGGTGGAATTCCGGAATGTAAAAATGTTGAATCGCCTATGGTTGCAATTATCGGTTTTGTTTCAGTTCCTGCTTTATCCATTCCAACAGCATTTGCAATGCTGGAGCCCATTGCCACAGTGGTATCAATGGCACTAAGTGGTTCGACTGCCGCCAGAGTATAACAACCGATGTCACCGGCTACTCTTGCGTCCACTGCATTCGCAACCATGAAACTGCTCATATGAGAACAGCCGGCACATAAAACTGGTGGCCGGACAACAGGATTTATTTTTAGAGAGACTTTCTTTTTTTTATTTTTTAGTATGCCAGCATCTTCAAAACCGCTACGAACTGTTTCCGGAGAAAATTCTCCCAGTCTGGAAAAATACTTTTTTCCATCCACTGCCAAGCCCATTGCCCTCATTTCGTTTTCAACGATAGGCTCCAGTTCTTCAACCACAAAGACCTGTTTTACTGATTCACAAAATTCACGAATTCGCTTTTCCGGCAGCGGATAAGACGCACCCAGTTTTAAAACAGAAGCTTCCGGAAGAACTTCTTTAACGTAAGTATAGGGAGGGCCCAGTGTGATTACGCCATAATCAGTGCTTCCTTTATCCCAACGAATGATTTCAGAGGAATCAAAATATGCTTTAAGTTTCGTTTCTCTTTCCAGCAGTTTGGGATGACGAAGCCGTGAATGTCCTGGAATCATCACATTTTTCTTAGGATCTTCCAAAAACCCCAGCGGTTTAGCTTCAGTACGTTTGCCAGGCTGAACCAAACTTCGTGTGTGTGAGAGACGGGTTGTGCTTCTTAAAATTACAGGAGTATCAAATTCTTCACTCAATTCATAACCGAGTTTCACAAAATCCAAAGCTTCCTGTGCATCGCTTGGCTCAAGAGTTGGCACCATGGCCAGACGGCTGTACATACGGGTATCCTGCTCATTTTGTGAACTGTGAATACCCGGATCGTCACAAACAACAATCACCATGCCACCATTTATCCCAATGTAGGTTTGCGACATCAAAGTATCTGACGCTACATTCAGGCCCACATGCTTCATTACCACAAAGGAACGAACTCCGGCAAAAGAAGCTCCACTGGCCACATCAAAAGCCACTTTTTCATTGGTTGCCCATTGTGCTTTAATGTCTGATTCCGGATAATTGGCAACATTTTCTAAAATTTCAGTACTTGGAGTACCAGGATAAGCCGAGGCCACCTGCACACCGGCTTCCCATGCACCCTGTGCTATGGCCTCATTCCCCATCATTGGCCGAATTTTTATGTTCATCAGTCCTGTTATTTAATTGTTAGCAAAATTAGATTTCTGCATGAGAGTTTTTTTCAATAATATTTAAAATCGTACAGAGGAGTTATAACCCAAAAGATTTTCCTGCTTATTACTGAGTACGTTTATCAACAATTCTTTTGGCTTTGCCCATTGAACGTTCTACTCCACCTGCAGCTAATAAATTAATTCTTGTCGTTACACCAATTCTGTTTTTGATTTGTTGACGCAAATTATCTGCAATTTCATTTTGAGTTTTTTCCGGCACATCAACAGCTCTTGTTTCAACGAGAACTGTCATCTCATCGAGCCGGTCTTCACGAGTGAGTTCCAGTTGAAAATTAGGGGAGAGACGATCATCGGTCAGAATAATTTCTTCAACTTGTGTAGGAAAAACATTAACACCACGAATAATCATCATATCGTCAGAGCGTCCTGTAATTTTTTCCATTTTCCGCATTGTGCGGTTTCCACCAGCCAACAGACGAGTTAAGTCTCGGGTACGGTAGCGAATAATTGGAAAGGCTTCCTTAGTCAAAGAAGTAAAGACAAGTTCACCCTGTTCACCATCCGGCAGTACTTCACCTGTTTCAGGGTTAATTATTTCCGGATAAAAATGATCTTCCCAGACATAAAGTCCGTCTTTCTCACGGAAACATTCTCCTGAAACACCTGGACCAATGATTTCGGAAAGTCCATAAAGGTCTACTGCATCCAAATTAAATTTTTCTTCAATCTCCTTACGCATTGAGTTCGTCCAGGGTTCCGCTCCGAACATACCTATCCGCAATGAACATTTTCTACTGTCAAGTCCCTGTTCTTCAAATTCATCTGCAACTGCCAGCAGATATGACGGTGTAACCATCATGATGTCCGGCTTAAAATCCTGAATCAACAGTACCTGCCTTTCGGTCATTCCGCCTGAAACAGGAATCACTGTACAGCCAAGTTTTTCTGCACCATAATGTGCTCCCAGCCCTCCAGTGAAAAGTCCATAACCGTACGCTACATGTACAATATCTCCCGGACGACCCCCCGCAGCCCAAATAGAACGTGCCATCACTTCGGCCCACATCTCAACATCATTTATGGTGTAACCAACAACTGTCGGTTGACCGGTGGTTCCACTTGAGGCATGAATTCGAGCCAATTTTTCCCTTGGTACTGCAAACATACCGAATGGATAATTTGCACGCAAATCGTTTTTGACCGTGAAAGGGAATTTGGCAAGATCAGACAAATTTATTAAATCATCAGGATGCACACCATTTTCTTCAAAAGCCTTACGGTAATGCGGTACATTGTCATATGCATTTTTCAGTGAGCCCCGCATGCGCTCCAATTGCAGTGCACTCAATTCATCCCTACTTGCGGTTTCAACCGGATGCAGGTTTATTGATTTGTGATTCATTGTTTTCTCCTCTTTAAAATTTCTGCTGGTATTTTCATAGATATTTCTGGAGAATTTAAATTATAGATTCTGCATATTCAAAAATTCTGTTCTCCAAAATGATAACAGGTTCCCGTTGATATTGTCTTGCGAATTAAGGGGAAATTACTACTATTAATGCTAGTTTATTGCGTAATACTTATAACATTAAGTATTTTGTGCCGTAATAGCTAAATTAATAGATTTTTCATTGCTATGGCATGTATGATGGAAGAACTAGTACAAACCATGGAACAAAAACCAGCAAAGCCAGTCGAATCACATCAGCAATCAAAAATGGAATTATTCCCTTGAAGATAGTTTTCAGAGGAACTTCCGGCAACACAGAGCGAATTACAAATACATTAAGACCAATTGGAGGTGTGATCAAACTGATTTCTGTTACAACAACAACAATTACTCCAAACCAAATTAAATCAAACCCCAGCCCTTCAACGATGGGATAGAAAATTGGCACTGTAAGTAAAATCATTGACAGGCTTTCAAGTACTGCTCCAAGAACAAGATAGACTCCCAGGATCGCGAAAAGGACTGCAATAGAAGGCCAACCTAATGTCTCCACAAAATTTGCTAAATCATCCGGCATTCCCGCGATATTGACAAAATCAGAAAAGAGAATTGCGCCAATCAAAATAAAAAAGATCATTGCAGTAGTTTGTGCAGATTCCACAAGTACTACATAGAGAGTTTTCCAGGTGATCCGTTTGCGCCCCAATGCGAACAAAAAAGCACCGCTTGCTCCAATTCCTGCAGCTTCAGTTGGAGTAAACACGCCCAAATAAATACCTCCAATAACGAGTACAAACAAAAGCACCATCCCCCAAATTCCTTTAAGCAGGCGAAAACGTTGAAGCATAGGAACCCGTTCTGCTTTAGGGCCAAGCTCCGGATTAATTGTAGTCACCACCCAAACAGCCCCCATGTATCCCAGTACACCAAGAATTCCCGGAATGATTCCAGCCGCAAACAGTTTACCAATATCCTGCTGAGTCATGATTCCGTAGATCACCAGAATCACACTCGGAGGGATTAAAATCCCAAGAGTTCCACCAGCAGCAATTACACCGGTCGCCAAAGAATCTGCATATCCGTATTTGCGCATCGAAGGCATGGTAACTTTGGTCATAGTTGCAGCAGTTGCCAAGGAGCTCCCGCAAACAGCACTAAACCCCCCGCAAGCCAAAGCTGTAGCCATAGCTAAACCTCCACGTCTGTGCCCCAACCAGGCGTTGGAGGCGGCATACAATTCGTCAGAAAGACCAGCGTGGGTGACAAAATTCCCCATCAAAATAAAGAGCGGGACCACTGACAATCCATAATCCAGTCCTGTTTCCATAGTCACACTGGCAACCATGGCCAAAGCCGGATCCAATTCAATCATGCTGACTAGTCCAAAAAAACCGACCAATCCCATTGCAAATGCAATTGGAACTCCGACAAACATGATCACCATCAAAATGACGATGCCGCTTAACCAAATTTCGATGAGGCCTCTATCAGGTTAGAAATTGGGAAGGAATGTGTTTTTCATCACAAGCCTTTTCTGCGAATAATGCGCACAAAATGAGTTGCGACAATGAATGTGCTGACTCCCATCAATACCGTCATAAAAAAAGCGACAGGAGCAATGGGCAGTTGCAAATACTGAGTTTCATCACCTTGGACCAGCATATCAGCTGCCTTAATCCACATACGCCAAGACATTACGCCTAATACTACAGTCATGATGACTTGAGTAATCAGGCGCTGAACATAACGTATTTTGGGAGACAGGAGACTGAGAATTAAATTAACGGTCACATGCTGATTGGCGCGGCATACCAAAGGCAAGCCGGCAAAAATCAACATGGCCATCATGATTTCCGTCAACTCAAATGCCCCGGGAAGCGGTGCTAAAAAAAGATAACGCCCCAAAACATCAATGAATGTGACAATCATCATTAACATCAGCACTACTGCTGCCAGGAAACCCAGAAACTGATCCAGCACGCGTTCCCAGCGTGTCAGTGGAGCCATTTTCTGAGTTTCAATGGTCTCTGACATATCTGTCCGATCTGCAGTAACTTAATATCCAGCAGCTTCTGCTCGGAGCATTTTCAAGGCTGCCGCACCATCTACACCTTTAGATTTTGCACGTGCAACAACTTTTGCTTCAATACCAGACAGCTTTTGGCGCAAATCAGTCATCATCGCACTGCTCGCGGTTTGGACCTGCATTCCAGCTGCTTTCATTGCTGCTAAACCGGCAAGGTCGGCTTTGTTCCAACCGGCACCGGCAAGTTTTGCAAACGCTTCTCCAGAGACACTCATAATTGCTTTTTGATCTTGAGCACTCAACTTGTTCCATTTCTTTTCGTTCATAACAAGAAAGAAACTGGTGTTATATAGTCCACCTGGAATGTAGGTCGCATATTTGAGAAGTTTACTAATTTTGAAAGATTTTATGGATTCCTTTGGAAAAAAAATGCCATCTGCAACTCCACGAGAAAGGATTTCGTAGGATTTTGTAGCAGATTTCAAAATTGTAACAATGTTCAGAGTTTTTCCAACATCGGAAACAACTCCACCTCCAACACGAATTTTTAGACCTTCCAAATCAGCCGCCATATTTATCGGTCGTTTGGAGTTGTAAATGTGTCCCGGACCATGAGTCATCAACCCAAGTAGTTTAACACCTGAATGCTCATTTGCGGAGGCCAGATATTTTTGGTGCATACGCCAGTAGGCCACCGAAAGGGCTTCAGCATCATCTCCCAGAAAAGGCAGCTCAACAAGTTGGGTTAAGACGAAGCGACCAGGAGTATAACCATGTACGCCCCAGGTTATATCTGCAATTCCGTCTTTAGCCAAGTCATATGCAGCCGGAGGCTTACCCAGTGCTTTTTTGAGGATGTTGACCTTTATTCGACCGTTAGTGGCCTTTTCCACATTTTCGGCCCAAGGAAATATCATATCGGCAGCAATTGGATGCTTGGGCGGAATCCAGTTGGACAGACGCAAAGTTGTTTTTGCATTAACTACTGAAATCAGCAGCATTGAGATAGCTGAAAGAGCTACGATGGCGACAATTATTTTCTTCATATTCCTCCAAATATATGGATCTCTCCCTCATTATATAACCAAGACCAAATTCCAGGGAGATTTCAGAATTTCGATCCCCATGACGGCACAATCCGTTCATGGTAGTAGAGACTATCGTATAAAGAACCAGCTACTTGACCTGACTAATTAAGTCAATATCCAACTTGTTAGCTGATTTAAGTGCAGCAAACAAACTAAATCTCTTCTCAAAATTAAGATCTCAACAGACGAATTTGTATTTTGTCGGTAGCATACTGAGTTACTTCTAGCTCAAAGATATGACTAAATAAAAAAACAGCCAAAATATACGAAGTGTAAGAGTATCACTCCAAACTTCTAACTATGCTATTAGTAAATTTACGTAGTACGCAGTAGGTTAGTTAAATAATTAGTGAAAGTCAACTGTCCCAGCTTGCTTTTATTTTGTCTCAGTATTAATTTGTAGCAGGTGAAACAACACTATTTATTCAAAATCATAACTATAATACTGTGAACAAGAGCATAGCTGTCAAATACATGGTATACTTGTCCTAGTAAACTTAAATTTAATCACGGAGAAAAAAACCTTGCCACCATCACTCAAACCTAAACCTGCCTTTAATGTAACTTGTGCAGTGCCCCGCACCGGGCGCACTCTAGATAATTTTTTGCAAAAGCTGAAAAGTGTGAATGCGAACAATGAAGAGATTGATCTGATTACGAAGGTTTTAGCCGACAGCAAGCGCAGGAGTACGCCGAACCTCCAGGAAGCACTAAATTTTTTACAGGAAATTTCCGGAACAGCCCCATCTTGTTTTTCAATTTCAGTTGATAGAAAACGCAAACTAAGACCTTATCGTTTGGGATTTCTAGGCTATGAGTGGAAGATTGGAAATACAGTAATTCGTGTTGAAGGTGAAGAACCGCATAATGGTTCCTCACTGATTAAATTAGATGAGGTTGATTTCACTGTCGTAGGGCTTGATGAACTTCTTTCGATGACACAACACTATTTAGGTGATCCAACACATGTCACTAAATGGGGGATGTACAATTACCAGTTGGATAAGCCAACCAGTATTCGTGTTGCAGGATCAGCCATGCTTACCAGTTACAATAAAATGCTGGATGGTCAGGTACAGGACATGGTAGGTTTTTTTCTGATTTCTAAAAAAGGCGGAAGTCGGCGCAGTCCAATTGATTTTGAGACATTGTCTAGACATGGCCGTCATGTTTTTGTAAAAGGACGTTACAGCGGCATTGTGATGGCCGCCTATCCACAATTAAGGGTGGAGCCAGTAGAAGATGTGGAAGATGCGGTAATGAATGGAGAAAAAGGAAGTGTTGGGCTGGAAATAGTACAATCCGGAAACACTCTCAAAACCAAAGGACTGCTGTTGCACGGAGCACCTTTGTTTCTTTCAGAAAGTCTGTACGTTGTTGATTATGACCGTTTCCAACAAAACCCAGCACTCAGAGAACTGATTGAGACACTAAATCCCAGCGGCTATTTTGAGGATGAGCGTCTCGAAAACTTTTCACGCTGGTATTATGCACTGGAACAAAATCTGGGAAATTCGTGGCTACAGCGACCTCCTGTTGATGAGTTATTCTGCAAAACAGAAGACATCGATTCCGGTTTACTACCCTACCGTTTACGTACACGAAACTGGAAACCTGACGACCGTTATCTCCGTGAAGAAGCCATTTCGCTGGCACGGAGTTCCCGGGAAAAAGTGTTGAAGCATTATCACGAACTGCATCAACTTAAATAAGAGGTGATTGAACTCTCCTTGCAATTTCAGGCACAGCACAGTATCAGCCTGCAATTCCGGAGAGCGAATTTTTACAACTCCTCAGTTAGAATACTGATATTACAATTTGTTCAGACTTAAAGTATTTGCGAGGGCCATAAATTCTGCCCGCACAGTACCTTCACTGAGGAATGTACCTTTGAGAGAACTGGTAGTCATTACACCATCATGGCTGACTCCACGCATTGCCATGCACATGTGTGTCGCTTTGACTATCACCCCAGCTCCCTGCGGAGAGAGTTGTTCACACAAAAAGTTTGCAATATCACTAGTCAGTTCTTCCTGCACCTGAGGACGTCTGGAAAAATAATCAACAATTCTGGAGAGTTTAGATAGTCCGCAAAGTCTATCATCCGGGATATAAGCAACAGTTGCTTCGCCAAAAAACGGAAGCAAATGATGAGCACAGACTGATCTTACCGGAATGTGTTGCAGTACCACCATACTTGGCTCATAATGCTGAGCAACAGGAAAGGTGGTCAGAGAAAATTTCTTTTCTCCTAGTCCAGAGCATAGTTCATCAACCCAGGCATTTGCTGATCGTTCAGCAGTATTTTTGTAATGTGTGTTCTCCAAGTCCACGCCCAAACCTTCCAGTAATAGTTGAAAGCTTTTGCGTACTTTTTCTTTATCCACTTCAGTCCTCCTCAAAATAGATCTGTCTAATATTTGTACTCCAATCATAAACTTACAGGGTTGAGAATAGCAGAAAAAACAACACATCAGCAAGTCAATCTCATTCGTTCCGATTCAGCCAATATAACTGTTTCTGTTACTGACAAAGAAAACTCTCTTAACCGGAGATTTTAGACTGCAAAGATTAGTAAAAACATAATTAAATCCATCTTCCAATTAAGAATAACTTGCCATATTTTCTGTAATTATTTAAAAATAAATAGATCTGTTTAAGATAAGAAATTTCATGCAGTCCAAGCATTTGCAGGAAAGCTCATTTTTGGGTACTTCCTCAAAGCTGTTCGGAGGGGTGGGTGAGTGGCTTAAACCAGTACATTGCTAATGTGCCGTATGCGAAAGTGTACCGAGGGTTCGAATCCCTCTCCCTCCGCCAGCAACAAAATTAATATCTTCCGCAACTCATCCAAGAAAAACCCCAACCAAAACGAGTTTTGTGCTACCATAAGCTAGTGTACTTTTAAGAGCATCTATTAGTATACTTTCTCCTCAGCAATTTCTGAGTCAGATTAATAAAAACAGCTGAATTTTCTGCTCATCTGATTCTTGAATAAGACGCTTTTAAAATTTATCATTCTGGCAAGAATATAATTAGTTTTTTTGGAACCACTTAGTCAGAGAGCCACAAGAATTCTGGAATAATTGTGAAATACGTGATCTACCTTACACTATTATTGTTATTATTCTGGTTGGCTACAAAACTTTACAGAAATAAACGGCTCACATTTCATTTTCTGAGACTTTTTCAAGTGGCTTCCCGTTACATCTCTCCATACATTGTTTTCCGTCTGCTCTTGAAGTTGCTCAAAAGACTGAAGTAGAAAATAAATTACTGATGCAGTTTGTTTATTCTTGAAAAAAGCTGTAGTTTTAAAAAGTACGTTGTTCCCCTGAATATCCTGCAAGTAGAGGTCTGTGAAAATTCTGTTGACTTTATTAATTATTTTTGTTCTGGAGGCAATATATTATTCTGCAAATAATTTATTATTTAACCGAACAATAAAGCAGATCCATTGGTGGGAGTGGATTCTTGTAATACTAACAATTCCAGCAATTCTGGCATATCTGTACTACAAGCAATCCAACCAAATACCTTGAAGGGCGGCTGTTACTGAGAGTTAATGTGTGGTGATAAAAACTACACTTCAGCATTAATATTGACTGGAGGTGTGTCTTTTTTCAGATTAGAAGATCGGTTTCTGTTAGAGTTAAGGACTGTTAAAGTGGGATTATTAACAAAAAACCGAGACCTGCAAGCAGTATAACAATATTTTCCAGTCAGTTTATTTGTCTTTGGCTTCAGCAATCAAACAACTGAACGCTTAACAACTTAATTTAGCAATTTTGGAGAATCCAGATAATCAACCATTTCGTCCAGTGCTTTCGCAAAAACATGGGTTGCATAGTCAACTTTTGTTTCATCATCAATTAAACGGCTTTCCAGAGAGTCCATCAGGTCTTTGATGGTCCTTGTCACCTGCAGCTCAAAATGTTGACTTAAGTCAATGCCTACTGCATTCGAATAATTTTCAATTTTTTCTTCTGTTCTTGTCATTTCTGCCTCTTAAACAAATGCCTGTTGGTGGAGTGAAACTGTGAACCTTTGGAGCCCAAAGAGTTAATTCTCTTTTTGAATTAGCTAGAACCAAGACTCAAGGTGTTAAATTTGCTTGGAGAATGTGTGGATTCAGTACACACTCTTCAATCTGTTATTAATTATCGGCAGAAAGTTCTAAAAACTTGAGCAAATAACAACAGCCAAAAAACAAATCATGTCTCTGAGTTTCTCTGAAGTTGAAAAAATTATGTTGAAAAAACAAAACTACAATTATAGTTCTTACTTAATTACTTCTCTTCTTTTGCTGTTTATAACAAGTTTAAACACTGCTGGAGCTCAAGAATATGCAACAGACAGGTTGTTTATGAAAGAGTTCAGTAAAACTAAATGCCGTACTGCCGCAGAAGCTAAAATCAGTGGTTTGAAGATCAACCGTGTTATGACAAAGGAACAGGAAGCCTTACTAAATCAAAATGTCTGGTCTAAATTAAGAGTAAACCTGCCCCTCAGTCCAGGAGAAAAAAGACATCTGCGTAAGATCAAACAACAAGGAATAACCAAAAACAAATTAAGCAGTAAAAAACTCTGGGCCAGGAAAGCTGCAACATTTAAAAGACTCCGACAAAAATGCAAATAAGAACAGTTACTGATCTGACTTGCATTTCCCCCAATTTCCCTTGAAAATACTGTGTTGTAAAAGAACGTAATCTTCTTAAGATACGCACATTCATTTTCAGAAAATATTTCACCCTTTCATGAGTACTAGGATTAAAATATGGCATTGCAAACACCCCTGAGTTGGCTACAGGATTTTGTTGAACTGAAACAGTCTCCTGATGATTTGGCAGAGCGCTTGACCACAGCAGGTCTTGAGGTGGAAACTATAGAAAAAATCGACAAAAACTGGGGTGAATATTGTGTTGTTGGGCAAATCAGAGAGATCCGCAAACATCCAAATGCTGATGCTTTGCATTTAGTTGATGTTGAATTTGGTGCAGACAAGCCAATTACACTTGTTACCGGTGCTCCCAACATTGCTGAGATGAAAAACACGTTTCCTGTACCTGCGCCAAAAGTTGCTCTGGCTCTTTGCGGAGCAATGCTGATCGATGCATACAATGAGGATCGGCCACTTAAAAAACTCAAACCTGCAAAAATTCGCGGAGTTGCATCCGAAGGAATGCTCTGTTCTGAACTGGAATTAGGACTCAGTGAAGAACATGAAGGCATTTTGATTCTTCCAGAAGATGCACCAGTTGGAACTTTACTGCAGGATTACCTTGGTGACACAATTCTGCATTTTGATATAAAAGGTGGATTTAGCCATCTGCTTTCAATGCTGGGAGTCGCACGAGAAGTTTCTGCCTTGACAGGACAGACATTAGACAAAAGCAGTTTGCCAGATCTTTCACAACTGGAGGTCCTGGAACAACCATCTTTTGTTGAGCTGGAAATTAATGACACCGATATTTGTCCCCGTTATTCTGCATTATTAATCAGAAATGTTAAAGTAGGTCCATCTCCATTCTGGATGCAGCAGAGACTACTGCGAATCGGCATGCGTCCCATCAACAATATAGTAGACATCACCAACTATGTAATGTTGGAACTAGGTCAGCCGCTACATGCATTTGATTATGATAAATTGATTGCGCGTGCAAATGGAGGGATTCCAAAAATTAGCATCCGTCGTGCCCAAAAAGGCGAAACACTGTTAACATTGGATGAGGTCGAACGAGAATTAGATTCTGAAATGCTGATGATTACTGACAGTGCAGGCCTGATTGCCATTGCAGGTGTTATGGGTGGTGGAGATTCAGAGGTTTCTGAATCAACAACAAATGTATTACTGGAGTCTGCTAATTTTGAATTTCTAAATAATCGCCGTACTGCTCAAATCCTCAAACTAAGAACTGAAGCCAGTGAACGCTTCGGTAAGCGGGTTGATCCTGAGGGGACGTTACTGGCAGGTTTGAGGGCTGCGCTTTTGATGGTTGAACATGGTTCCGGAACTTTGGAGAAAACTGCCGGAGATCTTTATCCGCAACCGAAGAACAAGATTGTTGTCGAACTGGATCCAATTTATGTGGAGCGCCTGCTGGGAATTCAGTTATCGATTAAAAAAATTACAGAAATATTGACTTCGTTGGAATTTGAAGTTTCAGGTACAGACATTTTAGAAATTACTGTGCCCAGTCACAGAATGGATATCAATATTCCTGCAGATCTAGTTGAAGAAATTGTCAGGGTTTTTGGCTATGAAAATTTGCCTTCTACTCTGCTGGATGATGAACTCCCTCCGCAACACAGCAACCACAAACTGGAAGGAACAGAACGCATCCGTGATATTCTTGTAGCTTCCGGAATGGACGAAATAATTTCTTACTCGATGATGAATCCCATGGATGAGGCTCGTTTACGTCTGGAAGATTCAGTTGATCTGAAACAGTTTGTTCCCCTGAAAAATCCGCTTACACAGGATAGAAGCCACCTGCGTCGCTCACTACTTCCTGGAGCATTACTAACAGCCCGTACTAATTTGCGGTTTTTAGACAAAGTTGTTTTATTTGAAGTAGGAAGTGTTTTTCATCCTCGGAAAGCAAAAAAACTGCCTGCTGAACCGCAGCGCCTGTCTTTACTGCTCAGCGGACTACGTAACGCTCAATCGTGGATGGAGCATGTTGAAGGGAATTATGATTTTTTTGATTTAAAAGGAATCCTGGAACATTTTCTCTCTGCTTTACATCTTGAAGGAATTGAGTGGAAGAAATCCAAAGAACTGCCTTGCCATCCAGGACGTTGTGCACAGATATTTATCAATGGTGTGCTGCTTGGATTTGCAGGAGAGTTACATCCCAAGATACGCGGCACTTTTGAACTTCCGGAACAGCCAGTTTGTATTGCAGAACTGGATTTAGATCTGCTCATCGAACTTGCGGTTAAGAATCATCAAATGGCCTTCATCTCTAATTTCACTCCAATCTTTGAGGACCTGGCTTTTGTGATGGATTCCAGTTTACCTGTAGAGGCAGTCACTCCAATAATACTGCAAACAGGAAAACCTTTGTTGCGCAAAGCCACACTATTCGACGTTTATGAAGGAGAACAAGTGGATGCAGGAAAACGCAGTTTGGCATATTCACTAACTTTTCAGGCAACAGACAGAACTCTAACTGATGAAGAGGTCGGTAAGGTGAGAAACAAAATAATTCGACGGCTGCAGCAGGAATTTCAGGCGACTTTAAGGGGTTGAGAAAATAGCTGATGAAAGCATTACTTCACCTCTGGAAAGCCTATGGCTTTAGCATACAGGGCTTACGGGACACTTTTAAAAATGAATTGGCTTTTCGTATAGAACTAACTGTTGCCATTGTATTAATTCCAACTGCACTTCTATTACCTGTTTCGCTAATAAGCAGAGTTTTACTTATCAGTTCCGTTTTGCTGGTTTTAATTGTAGAATTATTGAATACTGGTATTGAAGCAGTTGTTAATCGAATTTCCACAGAGCAGCATCCGCTTTCTGGACGTGCAAAAGATGCAGGAAGTGCTGCGGTTTTTGTTTCAGCTGTTAATTTGGCCTGCGTTTGGTGTATCGTTTTGATTGACTTAATTTATAATTATTATTAGATTTGTGCGAATAACTTTGATTTTTTATGCAGTGCTCCAGGAAATCATATCAGAGGAGCCATTGACATTGGAGGTAGCCGATGAGAGTACTGCAGAGCAAGTAATCGAGCAACTCTCACAGAAGTATCCCAAGGCTGCACCAATCTTGAAAGCAACACGACTGGCAAATGAAGATGAGTACGTTGGTAAACAAACTGTACTAACTGAGGATAGCGAATATTGTTTAATACCTCCCGTCAGCGGCGGAAAGTATTAATTTATCAGAAATCAATGAACAGTGTCTGCGAGAGTGAGTATGTCTAAAATTACTAAATCTCAAATTGCAGTTGGTATTTTTTGGCTGGAGATCCCGGAGGCAGATTTATACGTACTCTGCGGATGTCCTGCTGACAGTGTCAAGCACTTGATGAAGGCTGGAAAAATACGTGAGCTCGATCGAGATGTCGGTTCCTTAGAGCCTGGATCTGGATCTTTTCAACATTCGCACGGCACAGTTTTGACTGAATCTGGTCCAAATGCCATACTCCTTTCTGATTTAAGCGTTCAAAATGGAGATTTTGCCAATTTAGCAGAGTTTCCTGTACTACAAATGCTCTACCGTCAAGGCATGCTTTTGCCTGATCACCCCAACAATACCGGTGCAAAACCACTACTAATTGGTCGGGATAATGTGGTTACTGCACAAATGAAATACATCTACAGGGGCAACTATGGTTTGACAAGTCTGAATGAGATTGTTGATGCTGGAGTGCCTCTGGAGCAGGCTGAAGAAATGATGCGCATCAAACTCTACTTCGCCTTTGGTGCAATTCATCCCAGTAGCGATCTGCTGGAAGCTGTCATAGTTGAAAATAAATCCATCGAAATCAGGAACAATGTTTTTGTAGAGAGAAAAAGCATTAACTGCTACGAATTCACATATCAGGATGAAAGTGTAGAAGTTAACCTTAACCTGGAAAAAAATGAAAGCTACGAGACACCTTATGAACTGGAAAACCATCACTTCAAACGAGAATATTTCTCCATAGTTCATACCGGTGAAGGAGACGGTTGGGATATAAATCGCCCTTGTATGGCCAGCGTTTTGAGTTTTCAAGGAAAAATTTATTTAATTGATGTAGGACCAAACATAGCTCATACACTTAACTCAATCGGGGTTGATGTCAATGAAATAGAGGGGATTTTCCATACACACGCTCATGATGATCATTTTGCAGGCTTGACTTCATTAATCAGAGCTAATCACAGGATTAAGTATTATTCCACCTCTTTAGTCCGTGCATCTGTAACCAAGAAGCTTTGTTCACTAATGTCAATTGATCAAGACACCTTTAAGAATTATTTTGAGGTTTGTGATCTGGAGTTTGATCTCTGGAACAACATAAACGGTTTGGAAGTTCGACCTGTCTATTCTCCACATCCTGTAGAAACAAATATTTTGTTTTTCAGAACACTTTGGGAAACAGGTTATGCAACATACGCTCATTTGGCAGACGTTTCATCTAAGGCCGTTTTAAAAAAAATGGTTCAAGATAATAAAAACCTGCCTGGCATCAGTTCAAAGTTACTGAAAAAAGTTTGGCAAGACTACTTAAGTCCGGTTCATGTTAAGAAAATTGATATTGGCGGTGGTATGATTCACGGAGTGGCACAAGACTTTAAAAGCGACAAGTCAGACAAAATTATTTTGGCACATACAGCTCACAAATTGACTCAAGATGAAAAAATTATAGGCTGTGGAGTTACTTTTGGTAGTAACGATGTCCTGATTGAAGGACATGAGGATTATGCTATGGAATTTGGAGGTAAATATTTACGCGGTTATTATCCAAATGTGGAGGATAGCGAAATACACATGCTGCTGAACTGTGAACGTGAATCAGTAAATGCAGGAACTATTTTACTCAGAGACCAGGAAATTCCTGATCATGTCAGTTTGGTACTAACAGGTGTTGCCGAATTACTTTCTGCTCGAGATAAAACCAGTTACCCGTTGTCAAGTGGCTCTCTTGTTGGTGATTTGGCCGTTCTTTTTGGTTTTAAAAGTAAAGGTACTTATCGAGCCTTGAGTAATATTGAAACTCTTAAAATTCCGGCAATACTGTTCAAAGAATTTGCAAATCGAAATCAACTTCTAAAACTCATTAAAAATACACAGAAGATGATCGAATTTTTACAACAAACCTGGTTATTTGGAGAATCGATTTCATCACCGGTCCTTAGTCAAATTGCTCAAAACATGACGCTCAATAAATACAATAAAGATGAAAAGATAAAGTGCGATGGTTTGCAAATTGTAAAAAAAGGGAAAGTAGAATTAAGCAGCCGAAAAAATAGCATCATGAAAGTTCAACCACTACTGAAGGAAGGCAAATTTTGGGGAGGTGACAAGTTAATATCTAAAGGAAACAAATCACTTACCGCCAAGGCTGCTACTTTGACGGAAGTCTATATTATTACTGATGTCGAAATACTACTCCAGATTCCGATTGTCCGCTGGAAATTGCTTGAAGCCAAAGAAAAACGCGAAAAGATGATCTAAATAGAGAGAGAATTACAGACTTACAATTGAATCTGAGCACTGACAAGCTTGCTGGTTTAGTATCTTACTGAAGATATCCAAAAACATCATGTTTACTTTTTCTTTATTACTGGCAAGTATCTCCTCTATTTTATCGAATTGAATTGCTCCACTTTCCATTCCAGTTGCCATATTTACCACAAATCCCACGGAGGCATAACACATGCCTAATTCTTTTGCCAAAATCACTTCAGGAACACTAGTCATGCCAACAACATCAGCCCCCCATTGCCGCATAATTTTTATTTCTGCTTCAGTTTCAAAACGTGGTCCCTCTGTACAAATATAAACAGCAGCACCAGCTAATTTAAGACCATGCAGCTTCGCTGTTTCAAGGAGTTGTTTCCTCAAATTACAACAATATGGATCATCCATATTGACATGCTTCACACCTGCTGAGCCGCCCTCAAAAAAAGTAAGTGGACGTTGTTTTGTCGTATCAATAAAATCGGAAATTACAACTAGAGAACCCGTTGGATAATCTGGATTTAACGAGCCTACTGCTGCAGTGGCAAATATCTGTTGAACTCCAAGCTCATGCAGAGCTTTGATGTTGGCACGGTAATTTATTAAATGGGGAGGGATTCCATGTTGTTTTCCATGGCGGGGAAGGAAAACTACCTGTTTTCCCTGGACTTCAGCAATCTCTACTTCGACACCCCCATATTCCGTTTGCACAGATTTCTGATACGAAGAGAGACTACTGTCATAAACACCAGTACCACCTATAATCGCATATTGGATCGGTTGCATGAATCAATTAAGGAAATTTTTAAAAAACTCTCTGCAAAAGCTCACTAACCCAGAAATGCTGAATCATGTGTTTCGATCCGCTTGAACATATCCTCTGTCAGTAAAATATCACTTTCCAATATTGGTACCCCAACTGCTTTTTCATAGCGGTGGACCAATATTTTTGCCATTGCTTCATTAATTTGTTCGTTTGAAATATCCATTTTTATCCTAATTATTGGCGTTGGGCTTAAAATTAATTTAAATCCAACTTACGGGAATGCTGTTTTTTGCTACACATTCTGCTATCAGATTGGCTATCCCAGTAAGTCTGAATCACTTGTTTCGACCATCTCCAACGTATCCTCTGTCAACCAAATATCACTACCCAATATTGGCTCACCTACAACACGTTCATAACGTCGAATTGATCCTCCCCGATCCATAAATCGAGTCATTGCCTGATTGATTTGATCACGTGAAATACTCATAATGTAATCTCCTAAGTAATTGATATATTATATATTGTTTAGCTAGCATAAAATGATAATAAATGCTGCTTATTTAACTTTTTGCAATTTACAGACCAGAGGAAATTATTAATAATTTCTCCTTTGCGTATAATTAGTGTTATGCCAAGCAAAACATGCCTTTCTAGTGCCATCAGTCAAAACACTTCTGAAGCCGCATTCTCCCAGATGCCTATTCCAAGCCCATTTGCTGGAGTATCAGTGCAATTAAGCGATCTGTTCACAACGCATTCATAAAGGACGTTGAGTAAACTTCATCGACATTTTCCCTGAAAACATGAGGCTTAAAATGACATGTATTTTTTTTAGTAACAATTGAGAATGTCTCTCAATAATTTGAATGAATTGCTATTTTACGGCATGTTGATTGTATTACCAAATAATGATCGCAACACAAATTCTGCTGTTTAACTTTATTTTACTTGAATAAGAGCAATGAGAACATTTTTAGACAGGTTACACGATCTAAAACAAAAAGAGATTACGAAACGAATAAATGAAGTACCAGAAAAACAACTGCGTGCAAAAGCAGAAATTCTTGAGAGTGCACCAGAATTTAGAACTTGTCTGCTTCGAGAAAAGAACAAAGCTATCTCGCTGATTGCAGAGGTAAAATCAAGAGCGCCCGGACGTAATAATGTTGAAAGTCTGGAGTTGGATGATGTGGTCTCTGATTATGAGACAGGCGGTGCAAAAGCTATTTCAGTGCTTACAGATGAGACCTGGTTTGGTGGTTCTCTTGAAACACTGGAAAAAGTCAGTAGTATGACTGCATTACCTTTACTGCATAAAGAGTTTATCATTTCTCCCTACCAGTTACTTGAGGGCCGAACCAGAGGTGCCAGTGCAGCTTTAATATTGGCATATTATTTTCAGGAGAAAGAATTACACCAAATTGTAGAAGAGACAAAACGTATCGGCCTGGAGGCAGTTGTAGAATGTTCTTTAGTAAATGAATTACCAAGAGCACTTGCGGTTAATCCGGACATTTTGATGATCAATAATCGGGCTATTGCTGCAATTCCAGAAGACCCTGCAGAAAAATATGATCAGGGCAGCATAGCTGTAATTTCATCGTGGTGGGAGAGTTTTTCTGATTTAAGATCCTGGAAAAAACAGAGGGGGAAGCTTTTGATCAGTGCGAGTTGTATACATTCTATTCAAGATATCATTAGTTTATCTGCAATTCCTTGTGATGCTGCGCTCATTGGGAATGCTGCTATGACTGCAGAGGACCGAATTCAGTTTTTGCAGTCTCTTAACAAAACTGCATAAACATTAAAGCCTGAAAAACATTAATATGAAAAATTCAAATAATTCAGAATTAAGTATTTTAGTGGTTGATGATGACGAAAATATCCGTTTTATTCTGCGACAAACTTTAGAAAAAGAAGCCTACCACGTCAGTACCGCTAAATCTGCAGAGGAGGCACTTAACACCTTACAGCGCAGTTTCTTTCACGTTGTAATTACCGACATTATGATGGGTGAAATGAATGGTGTGGAATTATTACATCAAATCAAAGAAATGAATTCCCTGATGCAGATTTTTGTGATGACCTCGCACAGTACCCTGCCCCATGTCATTCAATGTATGCAGGGCGGTGCTTATGATTTTTTTGAAAAACCACTAAAAATTGATGAAATTTTAATTTCACTTAGTGAAGCAGCCCGCCGAGCAGCACGCTGGAGAGAACTATATAACCGCTACTCAAAAGCTCCTAAAATCAAATAAAAACAGTATTTCATGCTAATTCAAAGCTGTCGTGCTGTGACGAAATCTGCTAGATCAAGTAGTGTTTGACGAAGTTTTGTTTTCGGAAAATATTCCAGACTTTTCCTGGCTTTTGCAGCATATTTCCTTGCGTAAGAGAGAGTGTAGTTGATGGAATCATACTTTTGCATCAAATTGATGACCTCGTCAATATGCGTTTTTTTAATTTCTGCCTGAGAAAGAATAGAATCTAAACGCTTTTTGTCTTCAGCATTTGCTTTTTCCAGTAAATGGCTTAAAGGCAGAGTTATTTTCCGTTCCTGCAAATCTCCACCTACCGGCTTCCCTGTTTTTCCTTCTGTTGAATAATCAAGTGCATCATCAACTATCTGAAAACAAATACCCAGTGCCATTCCATAATCATATAACTTGTCCCCAGAACTGCTCGAAGCACCTGCTAACAGGCCTCCCATTTTTATTGCTGTTGCAAAAAGACAGGCTGTTTTATTGATAATAATTTCAAGATATTCATCTTCATTACTTGTCTGAAAAGAACGTGTCAACTGCAGCAATTCCCCGCGGGCCATCTTGGTTGTTGTTTCAGACATGAGTTCCAAAACTTCAACATTCCGTAATTTAGTCAAGCGATGAAAAGCCATTGACAACAGGTAATCTCCTGAAAGCACACTAGCCTCATTCCCCCATACCCTGCAAACGGCTTGCTTGGACCTTCTAGTTTCCGCTCCATCAACCACATCATCGTGTAAAAGCGTAGCTGTATGTAAATACTCTATGACTTGAGCTGCCTGCATAACTTTCTCGTCAACTCCCCCAAAAAGCTCTGCACCTAATAGTACCAGAGCTGGACGCAAACGCTTGCCTCCAGAGTTGAGGATATGCTCTGCAACATTATTTAGTAAAGGAATATCTGTCTGGACATCTCTTAATATCTTAGATTCAAGCTGTTCGATATCAGCAGAAATTATTTTTAGAATTTGGACTAAACTTGTAGGTGGTTCAGTATCTAAGGAAAGATTTTCTGTTAGAGTAAGGTTCATAGCTGTAAATCACTCAAACATCAACTGGCTGCATCACAAACAGCAAATCACCCTTATTAACCGTATTATGGTCTTCTGCAATAACTCGAGTAACTTTATAATTAACATCATCAGGGTATAACGGATCTCCAACAGAATTTTTGAAAGTAGCCAATGTTAATTCAGTGAAAACCTTCATCGATTCCAGTAGACAAAGAGAATGATTGACATCGATGATTTGTCCTTCACAGACAAATGGTTCGTCATCAGGAGATGTAGCGCGATAAAAGCCTCCCATTTGAGGTGACAGAACTTTCAACTCCTCAGAGTCTTCCAACATAATTGACTGCTGATCCACAGAGTCCTTTACTGTTCCGGAATCTTTTTGAGACTCACTTATTAGTTTTTTCGAATCAATACGTTCAAAAAATTCCACAAGATACTTTGTACTAAAACCACCCTTTTGAAAAGACCCATCTTGCAATATAGCACGATTCAATGCCAGGTTAGTGGAAACACCATTAATTTTAACCCGCTCTAAATATTCACTTAAACGGCTTATTGTTTCCTTACGTGATTTGCCCCAGCAGATAATTTGTGCAATCAGACTGTCATAAAAAGGAGAAACGATTGAATCAGAAGTAACCGTTTGTATGACACGAACATTTGCTTTTTCCGGAAAAAAGACTTCTGTCACATGTCCCGGATCGGGCGTAAAGCGAAGTTCATTTTCATCATCGAGTTCTATTTTCTCCGCAATTATCCGTAATTCAATGGCATGACCGTTCAGCTTAAAGTCCACGTCTGCTATGTTATTTCCTTGCGCAACTTCATACTGCATGTGCACCAGATCAAGGCCGGAAACCATTTCCGAAACTGGATGTTCAACCTGAAGTCGTGTATTCATTTCCATAAAATACACTTCCTTTTCTATCAGGTCATAAATAAATTCAACAGTTCCTGCACCTATGTAATCAATTTCATGAATCAGTTTTTCCGCATAACTATAAACTTTCTCTCTGATACTACTAGGAATTCCTGAAGCCGTTTCTTCAATCAGTTTTTGGTAATTTCGCTGAACTGAACAATCGCGAATTCCCAATAATTTTGAATTTCCATGAACATCCCGGATAATCTGCACTTCCAAATGACGCATGGACCCAATGAATTTCTCCAGATACAAATCTCCGTTTCCAAAAGCACTTAGTGCTTCTTGAAACATGCGGGCAAAAGTCGACTTGAACCTCTTTGCTTCTCTTACCACTTCAATCCCTTTTCCTCCACCTCCATGTGCTGCTTTTATCAGTACAGGGAACCCTATCTCTGAAGCAACTCCCATGGCATGTTCAGGATCCATCAAAGCCCCCTCACTGCCGGGTACTACTGGAATTTTCAGGTTTTTTGCAGTTGCAATTGCATTCGACTTGTTGCCCATTCTGTCCATATTCGCAACACGCGGACCAACGAAGTTAAAACCATGTTCACGGCAAATTCGAGCATAATGCGGAGATTCCGACAAAAAACCAATTCCAGGATGAATTGCATCAACTTCTTCCTGTTCTGCCACACGGATCACACTCATTCCGTTTAAATAACTGTCCTGAGGGGTATTGCCTCCAATACAAACCAAGCGGTCTTTCTCGCGGAGCAACGAAGCTGGATAACTTTCTATATCCGGATCTGAGGCGACTAAAACTACTTCCAAGCCTGCATCCTGCGATCCACGAATCAGACGTGCTGCTGTGCAACCACGGGCATGTATCAGTACCCGCCTCAATTTACCAAGATGTAAATCCTCCTGTATGGAGTCCAACCGCGTTTCATCTGCTACTGACAATTGATATTCACCTGACAAGACCCTTGAAATAATCTCCTCTACAGAATATTTTGCAGTTGTAATTTGCGGATCTATTTGCTGTAATTTTTCATCAACATCTGCATCAAAAGGATTCTTTACCAGGCCGTCCATGGTGCCTGGATTTGCAGATAAATAATTAGATAAAGTAGAATGTGCTGGCAGGTGGCTCTCTACAACCAATTGCCCGGCAAAGGGAATTTGTGCGCCGGAAAAATAATATGTCCGAGCAAGCAAATGAGTCATAAAACTCGCTTGAGCTCCGCCAGTACAGTCACGAAAACCAAAACACATTACAGGGAGATCCAAGTCTTTGACAAAGCGCGTAATACGTTCATTGATGATGGCCATTGAAAACAGCGAACCTCCGCCTTCTTTAGTTTGCATACCTCCTGAGGAGATAAAAAATATCACTGGTATTTTCAATCTTGCACAATCATCCATCAGTCGGCAGACTTTTTCACAGCTTGCCATATCAAAAGAACCTGCCTGAAATTCAACATTGCTGACAATTAACCCCACACGATAAGCTGTTTCTTGTTGTTTATTTTTTGATTTATTGCCGTTTCCAGACGTACCATTTTCTAAACTTGTAAATGTAGCCAATCCTGTTACCACACCACATGGAGTAACACCATTCGTCAAAGCCTGTTCAATCGCATCTCTAAACCCAGGAAATTTTACTGGATTTGAAGTTATTCTGTCGGCATACAACTCTTTAAAATCTTTGAAATAATATTCGATTACTTTGCTGGTTGTAATTACCTTACTTTTATATTCGCGCAACAAATTTTGAATCAGCAGATCTTTGTAGGATTGATCAAGTCGATTCCAAAAATCTTTAATACCTATGTTACGTGGGGTTATTTTCCCCTGAAAGCGTCCTTTGTTCTGTTGCGCAGCATAGAGTGATGGAAGTAAACCTGAAAAATAGTAGCGTACTACTCCAAAAAGCGGTGGACTCATTCGGGGAAAAACAACCCTTTTCCATTCACTGATGGTTCCCAAAACATCATCACAATCTTTGCGGTCAATAAAACTGGCCAACCACTTAAAAAACTTTGTTCTTACTGATTTACTGTCCAACTTCAAAGAATTTTTCTCAAACTCCTGCATTGCGCCTTCCACGGTCTGCTCAAATAGCTGCTCCACAGATTTTTGCGAAATTTGATTTGAACCTTTCAGCTCATCAGCAATAGTCGGCAGGGCTTCAATAACCTGGTTATAAAGCAAATCGAAAATTAGAATATTCTTAAAATTATTCTGAAAGCTTTGATTAATTTCTGAAGTTTTCAGTAAATCCAGTAAATTTGGATTGCGAGGAGGGAGATCATGTAGAGTGGCTTTATCAAGATATTCATGCAGCTCTATCATATTCTCTGATGCACTATCCTTCCAATAATTATAAAGATAAAGCATTATCTCCAGAGTTAAGTCATCCAGTGCTTTTGCATAATTTTCCCGAGGGTCACCGATAAAAAAAGCAACTAAACGAGCCCGTTCTTTTTCACGATCTTCACGTGCACTGGTAAACAGTGAAAAGCCTTTGTTCATCTTTTCGTGGTAGCGGACCTCAAGAGGAGTATTAAGCCAGTGTTCAAACTTTTCCTGTCTTTCATTTTTTAAGCGTTCCTGAAGTTTGCCTACAGTTTTTTTGCGTGAACTCAAACGTGCATAACTATCAAGCGTGCGACTGACAATTCGTTGGCGCAATTTTAGATAGCGCATAAAACGATAAACGTCACCAAAAATGTTCAACGTTCCGGTAGGAGAACGATCTGTAACTCTGTTACTTTCTATTAACAATTTTGATGGATTTAGAAAATGGTTGATGCTGTCACGATAGTGGTCAAAGAAAAAGTCATTCTCGTTTAAGAATTTGCATGAATTATTCTCAATAACTTCAACAGCACTAACTATTGCATCCTTGATGTTTTTTACCAAATGTGGCTGGTCATATGTATAATCTATGATGCCGTCAAAATATCCCTGAGACTGTAATTCGTAAGCAGAAACACCAATATGTTTTGCAGATTCCTGCCATGACAGATCATATTTACGGGCAATGTTACTTAAACCTTTAGGATGGATAGTGTTGAAAACTCCTTCTCTAACAGAGAGCAGAATATTTGCCGTTGCCAATGGAATTGCTCCACCACTGTAGCCACCGCCAAAAACTATTCCAACAACAGGCAATTGCAAATTTGCCATTTCACTAATTAAGAATGAGATACTGTGGGACTGGTTATCCAAATTTGCCTCAGCATCAGCTGCAGCTCCCGGAGTATCCATAAAAGTAACCATGGGAATACTATGAGAGGCAAAAAATCGGACCTTTTCTGCAGCCAGACGATGATGATTGGGGGACCAAACTCCATTTTGATTTTTGTGATTTTGAGCTATAAAACCTAGCCTGCGTTTTTGCCCTGAAATCAAAAATTCTAATTCTGCAGAATAGAGCGGACCGTCCATTTCTTCTGCAATCATTTTTCCACCTAATTGCTTGATCACTTCTGGAGCACTGGGGCGCTTTTTTGATTCAGAAGGACTAACCACTCGTCTGATGTAGGAATCCACATCAACTTTCTTCAGCTGCTGTACAACAGTTTCTATCTCTGCAACCGATAACAAGCCCAGAACATCTGAATCATCAAAATAATTTGGATTTTTCTTGCCACGTAAAAGTGAAAGGTCATGCGACATTACTTCTGCAGCATGAAAAACTGTTTTATATTTGTTACTATTTTTCTTGTTGGAACCCATATCTAATGTGTTTTAATGAAAATTTTTCGTTCTTTTACGGAAGCAGTAAAGGCGACAATGCTCTACCAAGAGATGGTAACGAAATTGGAAACAATAGTTGTTCTTCTAAAGAATATAATTGAGCTGCTGTAAGTGGATCATTTTTTTGATGGAACTTGCGCAAAGTTATAATTTTTTTCTCATCTTTTTTTAAACGCTGATAAGCTAATGCCAGACGATCAAGAAATAAGAGATGCATTGGTGGATTACCTTCAAGTTGCCGGCTTTGTTCCAAGGTCGTTTCTAATAACTCCTGTAATTGTAACCAATCCTCTGTCATTACCAGAGAACTACTCAGCCCATCCACCAGATAAAGATGTCCAGGGAACTTCAGCAGTCCACTACGGATAATTTTTTGTGCTTCCTGTTCTTGACCTTTATATCTTAACAAATCACCAACCATGCGATGTGCATAACCCTGACTTTCCTTACGTTCAAGGTATGATTTACTTATTTGCAAAGCATCCTCATAATTGCCGACACGGCTTAATGTCAAGGCATGCAGATAAACCACTTCCCAGTTTCCACTTAGAACTTCTATCAAAGGTGTTGTTACTTCTAAAACAGAACGGTATTTACTCTGTTGATAGAGCACCTTTGCTAAAGAAAAGTGTATTGAAGGTAAATCATTAACCTGGATTGCCTGACGCAGTAATTTTTCTGCTGCACTTGAATTACCACGACTCTTATACAAATCTGCCTGCAACTGCAGGGCCTCCGTATTCAGGGGATATTTTTCCTGTATACGCTTCAACTGCTTTTCGACAACAGATAATTCTCCTTTCATCAGTTGTCGTCGTAAAAATAGTAGCTGATATGAAGGGTTTGATGCATCTAATTCCAAGGCCCGTCCAACGGCTAAATCTCCCTGCAGATAGTCACCCTGTCGAAACAAAATTGAAGAGCGCAAATAATGTGCTCTGGCAAGTCTTGGATTGATTTCCAGACCCCGAGTCAGCCAGATAAGAGCATCATCCAGCAACCCTCTACGTAATAGTTGAACCGCAAGGCCCATTATAGCATCCACGTTTTCAGGTTGCTTTTCTAAAATGACTTCAAATCGCTGGCGCGCTTCCTGTTCCTGTCCCTGATGTAACAACAAATATGCTTCTATCAGTTGATCTTCTACTGAAAGCAGACTTTTAGTTCTGAGTTGAATCAATAGGGCTTGGGCTTCAGGCCATTGCTGTTGAGCAAATTTAATCCGTAGAAGTTCGCGCCTGATAGGTGGATAATCAGGAAACTGGCTTAACATTTCTTCTGCCAGTGTCTGAGCATAATAATAACTGCCTTGAAGCGAAAATGATTGAACCCGCATGAGCAGTGCTTCCTTATTACGCGGTTCCAGTTTCAACAAAGCTTCAAGTGTCCGTAATGAACCATCGTATTCACGTTGACGTAAATAAATTCGTGCTAAATGCTTGAGTGCCTCAACATAATGACGATCAATTTGCAGTGCTTGCTCCAGAGATGAAATAGCACGGCCATCGTCATCAATTCTTTCGTATGTTACTGCTAATTTTAAATATACTGAAACACGTTCCGGCGAAATTCTAACTGCTGTTGCCAACTCAGTAATAGCATCGCTATAGTGTTCAAGTACTAAAGCAATACTTCCTAGTAATTCATAGTACCTTGCATTTAATGGGTCATATCGAATTGCTCTACGGGCATACTGTTCTGCAGACTGGTAATCTTTTATAAAGTAATAAGACCTTGCTAAATTATAATTCGCAACTGCATTTTGTTCATCACTGTCTACAATCTTTTTTTGTTTTTGAATGTATGTCTGTACATTTTCATCTGTGAGCAACAATTGCTGAATATTCTTGCCGTTTCCGGAACATCCGGAAAAAAACAACAGACTCAGCAGAAAAAATAAAAATAGATTTAAAAGTCGCACAGGTCAATCAGTAAGAGGGACAAAAGCCTTTCGACCATAACTCTGTCCAAGAATCATAGTTTCCGGAGATTTAAAACTGATGGTTTCAGATGCTGAACTTTCATTTCCAAAACTATCTACCAACCGCAATTGATACAACCAAGTATCCCTGTTTTGACTAAGCAAATCAATAAAAAACGAGAGTTTAGCTGATATGATTCCAGGATGAGTATCCGTCATATGGGGGTAAGTTATGGGTGGAATATAAACATTAAGTTTATCCAGAAAGTAATTGTTTGCTACAGATTTTCCATTAATTGGAATTTCCGGCCAGGCTTCTCCACTTCGAGTCCGATATAGATAGACTTGAAATAAATTTTGCTTCTCAAAATACTCCCCTTTGCCTTTCAGACGATTTAAGCCTCTATCATAATAGAGTGGCCAGCTAAGTCTCACAATTAAAGCCCTCTTTACTGGTTTCTGCCGTATGTTTATTTCAATATCTTCAGGATTTTCAGTTAGTCCATTTTTTTGTTCAAGTAATTTCTCGGTTTTATCCACGACAACAGTTGTTTTGTTAATTGTGATTTTTCCAAAAGCAAAGTGTATAATTCGTTTTTCATCTTCTATTTGCACTAGCTGCAGTTCAGGCGCAAACACTTCAGGGAATTTATTGCTTTGTTTTAATAACACAGTTTGGACAGGTGACAACAGTTTTTTACCAGGCCCCATGTGACTCAGTTGGTATTGAAAAATTTTCAAAGTATCTTGAGGAAGTTCTAAATAATAGAACAGATTATCACCTTCATGTATGATAGAATTGCTTGAATTCAACAAATGTATGGGCGGCTTTTTATCTATTTCACAATCCCGACAGTCAAGGTCTTGACTTAGAATCTGAAGCAGAAAATAGTCCTGCTGACCCTGATCTTCAGACAACCTTTTTAAGGCCTTCTTTTTTTCAGTCTTATTGATCCTCAAAGACAAACGGATACGTTGATCACGCTGTTGTACTTTTAAATCGTTGAATGTAGACTTAGGAATTTCTTCCGGTAGAAATTGTGGTGCAGTTCGCAAACCACAAGACACTAACCCAGCACAACACAAGAGTAAGCTAAGTAAATAAATTTTCCGGATTAGAAATGAGAAGCGGGAATTCATGGATCAATAGCCATGTTCTCGGTCAACCAGATTCAAAAGCTGGCGTCCGGAAACGGCACGGCGGTAATTTTCAAGTATTTGAGGTGCTACTGACTCTGCAGGCGTAGCACTTGAGTTATGCGGAGTGATTAATATTTTTTTATGTCTACGGAAAGGATGCTCTGCAGGTAGAGGTTCCGTCCGGAACACATCCAGACAAGCTCCTGCTAACCGACCATTATCCAATAGTGGGATCAAATCGTCCTCAACAAGCGTCTGACCTCTTCCTACATTGATAAAAAATGCACCACATTTGAGTTGTGACAATACTTTCGTATTTATTAAATCTTGAGTATCGGGAGTATGTGGAAGTAAATTAATCAGATAATCAGTTTCTTTTAACATCTCATTTAAACCATTTTTTCCATGAAATGAGACAACATCATCAACTTTCTTTTGTGTCCTGCTCCAACCTAAAACTTCAAAATCCATTCTTAAAAACACTTCTGCAGCTGCCTGTCCCAGGTAACCCAAACCGAGAATACCAATGTTATTTCCCGGAAGACGAACTGCAGTTCCCCATTCGCTGAATCCAGGATCATTCGCATATTCCAGTAATTGACGCCGCTGAAGAAGAACAACTGTCAATAAATACTCAGACATCCATTTTGCCATCGTTGAATCAGTCAAACGCACCAGTGGAACATCTGCAGGCAATTCTCTATCACTCAACAAACCATCGGCGCCATGACCATAAGATGAAATAGCTTTCAAATTAGGGAAATTTTTCAAAAGCCCTTGCGGATGCTTCCAAACAACTGCAAACTCCACTTCTGCAGGTGTCTGTACGTTTTTCTGGCCAATTGCAATTTCCAACTTTGGATCAAGTGAGAGCAAGGCAGAACCTAAAGAGTTGGGACGCATTGAATCGGGAATACTAATTAATAAAGACATTTATATTTCAAAGAATAAGCTGTTTTTTAGCTGATTTATAAATCCTAATCATCTAAACAAACACCGGTTTTATTTCTCTCATGATTTCAGTAATCTGGTTTCGATCATTATTGAGTTTGATCATGTCGGCAACCCACCTTAAAACAGCTTTTGCTGTCTCTGGTGGAAAACCCAACTTACCGCAAATTGTAGTCAGCATTTTAACCTCAGAGGTTTTGATTTTTCCATCAGCCGCAACTACCATTCCCAGAAAAAAGAAAAACTCTCCAGCATATTTACGATCACTAATCAATTCTTCCATCTCCAGTGTTTCGCGTTTATTAATTGACTCCAGCAGTTCACCCCTGACTACTTCACTCTCAACAATCGAAATCGCATCCTTGAGATAACTCTTCTCTTCATGTGATAAATGTTTATCGACAATCAATACATTCAAAATTGCACGTGCCAACCATTCTCTTCCTTCTTCACTGATATTATTTATGAGCCCTGGAATTAACCTGAATTCTGCAATTGAATTAATATTTTCATCCATAGCATTCTCTGCGTAAAATAGATTAGTATTATTTGCAACAATTCGTTGTGATTAAAACTATTTCCTCCTTACATATCAACCTTGAAAGGCCTTCAACTACACTTAATTGTCGCCCCTCAGCATCGCAAAGAGAGAGCTTCTTGTCAAGAATGTCTTGACCATGACGCTAAAAAGGAGCCTTTTAAAAAGAAAAACAATCCGGGACCTTTTTTGAACTTCAATTTTTTTTACAGGAATTCCAATGTCAGACAAGTCTGATCAAATAAATTCAGAACTCTTGAACATCAAGATTGCCATTGAGCTAGATCAGGGTACAAGTATCGATGTCATAGCCGAAAAGTTTGGAGTCAAAAGAGTTTTAGTTCAAAATGTTGCAAAAAAAAGTTACGGGTTGGACATACAAGCAAAAAAAACTAAAAGCAGGCATTATTCTGAAACAGAAAAAGCCGTTCTGGTGGGAAGAATAGAATCTGGAGATTCTTTGGAAGATCTTGCGCTGGAAACAGGAATTACAGAAAACACATTGCGCCGTTGGTGCAAGCTGAGTGGGGTAGTAGTTCCCAGAAATCTTGAACAGATCAGTCTTGCAGAACAAAGAGAAATTAGAGAGTTTTTGGAAGAACAGGATCCTCAGGAAGTAGCTCGTACCTATAACATCAGTCTTGATTCTTTAGAAGAACTCAAGGAACCTGCTCATAGTCTTCTCGATGCAGAGACACTAAGTTATTTGTTTGAACTGCTACGTGAAAAACCTAGAGCATCTTCAAAAACACTTTGTAGAGATGCTAAGGAAGTCGGTCTTGAAATACCGGAAGGAGCTGTGAATTCGTTCAGGAAACGACTTGAATCAAAAGGGATTATCTAGGAACCAAACTGGTTTTGAGGCAATTCCATACTTCTCAAAAGAGCAGCAATTTCATTTAGTTCTCTTATTTGTGGCAAATTTGTATTACCTGTAACTCCAGATACATACTGTCCAGAGGTCTTAGGAGGAATTGTTTCCTGCGTCATCTTATCACCACAATTATTTTTAGCTGACTGCAATCTGACATTTTCAACTTTCTCTATTTCAGTTGAACTCACGATTTCGATAAGAGCTTCGCTGCGTAATCCTTTCAGCATAGAGATCACGTCCGAGATCCCTATACGCTTTTGCGGATCAACTTGAAGGCAAACTCCTGTTTCAGTACCCATCTCTCAGTTTTATCAGTATTGTGGTAAAAAAGGTTTCTCTGCAAATTACTCGCAAAGTTCATACCACAACTCGAATAAACGTATTTCAGGTGTTTCTGTTAAACTATAATTGCTTTTGCATAATTGCAAATTAAGCACATTTAGTCTCATATTCAAAGTAAATCTGTTTGATAACGCTGATGGATAACTCAATAATAATCAGGGCAGACAGTTTTCAGGACATGCAAACTGCTGCTTAAATTTCTTTATCGACACAATACTTTCTCCCGAAGTCTTACCTGCCTGTTGTTCTTTTCCAGTCATTCTTAAGAATAACTTACGCTGCCGTGAATGGTGAAAATAGCTGCTTGTCAGCTTTTGGAGGGTATCAAGAGACAATTCCTGAAGGGCCTGAATCTCTTTACTATTTACATCATATTCAGCATTTCTCTCAAAAGCCAAATTAAACAACCGGCCAGCTTCACCAGTTAACGAGGAAGTCTTTTGTAATTTACCATGCAGCACCGATTTTTTAGTTTTTTTCAGTTCTTCCTGAGACAATTCATTTAACGATAGGAAGAACTTTTCAAGAAATGCAGTCGTCCTTTCCTCCAGAATTTCTGTATTGTATTCACCTGACTGAATGATAAATATCATCCCCAGTGTTTTTTCCATGATGGTCATACCTGAATTAACGATGTACCCCAACTGTTGATTTGTTCTTAAATCATTATAAAACCGAGGCTGCATTAAATTATCAATCACCATCAAGGCTGCCAGTAATTCCGGATCACGTTGCCCAATTTGGAGCTCTGTCACCAAAGCAGAATTATCAACCTGCATTTTTCGAGTAAAACTATGAGATTTACCCGGAGGAATCTGACGAACTTTTTCCTTAAAACGTTGTCCTTCAGTTAAGGCTTTATCACCTAGTTTCTCCTGCAAAACTTTAACAACTTTGCTCACCGGTCCAGCTTGAAGGTTGCCATATGCAAAGCCCTCTATAAAGATATTCTCATATAATTTTGCAGAAAATTTCTTTAAATCTTTAAGACTGATTTTCTTTATTTCTTTTTCATAATCCATGATTGAAAATTTACGACCTTCCAAGAGTAAACTTCGAAAATAAAATGCTTGCTGATAAGGTTGTTGAAAATGAAAATTTTGATAACGCCGCAGGCGAATCTCCTTGAGGTTGTTGAATGTTTTATTATCTATCGTTATTTTTTTTAGGCGCTCAGCAACTGTTTTTACTAATTCCAGTAATCGATCTGAATAACCACTGAACGTCAAATTTATCCCTTGTTTATCTACGTTGATACCATACTCCAAGCCTGCCAAGCTTACTGGATAACTAAACTCATTCAGCCCTTCACGGATAGCATCCGTATATAATTGTGATAAAACAGCATTGCGTGGCGAAGAATAAACATCTGGAGAATGAATTCGAAACATTAAATGTGCTTTTGGTGTTTCAAAACGAAAATCCTGCTGAAACCATATTTTGCCAAACTCATCATTCTGTAATAACTGAGGTTCCCCAAGCGCATATTTTCGCAACAGTTCCTTGATTGAGTCGGAATATTCTGCATGAGGTGGGATATTTACCGACGTCAGCAACTCGTTCCATGACTTCCACTTTAAATCCTGAGCACTTTCCAGTCGTTTCATCACGCCGGCACTCAGGCCTTCCTGCTGGAGCCCTACGATCGACTGGTGTGTGAGCTGCAGCTTGCCTTGATAAACCAGCACATCAAGGTTTTCCGGTAAAAATGGATTTGCTGCTGGAAGTTTCAATACAGAATTTACTTTAGGGTTACGCCATTTTTTAATCCAATTGGGATGGCTGGCGCTCAAAGCATATTCAACACCATAAAACTCCTCCTTATCAGTAGTTTTGACTTCTCTTGCAGCCAGAATAGCCAGCATATTATCCGGAGTTAAACTATAAAGCATACTGTCAAAAATCTTTGGTTTAAACTCTGTTATTTTGTATGGAGCAACTTCCAGTTTACGCAGAGGATAGTACATCATCAGAGTAGAGAGGACATTTACCAGCGAAGTTCCTTCAGTCTTTTCCGCAAACCTGTAGTCAACATCAGACATCCGTTTGACCTCATCAAAGACAAAATGCGGCAATCCGGTTTTTCTCAACAAATGTAAATATTGAAAAACACGTTCGATGACTTTTGAGTAGTTCCTGAGACCTTTTGCTGTCAGCTGAAGTTTAACCTCAAAACTGGAAAAAGATTTATTGGAGTAACCCCCACCGGCAGACAGACCTGTTGCCAGGTTTTCCTTTTTTAGTAGCGACAGCAAACTGCCCTTAGCTTCATGTCCTAAAAGAAATCCCAACATACCAAGTGGCTGACTCTTGTAATAATGCAGAGTGCTTGCAAGTGGGAACATCAAGGTCAGAGTACGTGTGTCTTTGATAGTTTTAACACGTAGCAATCGAAATTTGGGGTCACGCTTCATAAATTTTGCCGGCACCTTTATTTCAGGCAGGTTGTTGTTCTTTACCGAAACGAAACGTGTTAAAACCAAAGCCTGCAAAGTATCTAAATCCTGAGGTCCTGCAACAGCCAGCATCATTCTGTTACTGGAATAATATTTTTTGTAAAATGATAACAGTTCTTCTCTATTTACGCCTGCAAGTGTTTCCGAGGTCCCGGTGGCAAAATGCCTTGCAGGATGACCGGACTCAAAAGCTTTGCGTTTAACTTGAAATATTCTGCGAAAATCATTTGGGATGTTTTTGGAATGTTCTGAGTCAACTGCTTTCATTTCACGTTCTACCAGTTCCGGATTGAATAAAGGGGCCAGAAAGAATTGTGAGAAGCGGTCAAGACCTTCTTCCAGGTGTTCGGGTGCTACCTCAAAGTGATAGTTAGTCCTGTCTTCTGCAGTATAGGCATTGCTGAAACCATCATGAGTCGATACAAATTCCTGATAGCTGCCCTCATCAGGGTATTTCTCTGTTCCCAGAAAAAGCATATGCTCAAGGAAATGTGCCAGACCAAAGCGTTCTGGAGGATCACTCATCGAACCAACACCTACAGTCAAGGAAGCCGCCCCCAGCTGCAGGGTTGGATCTGAAATCAAGATAACTTTCATTTTATTGGGAAGTAGAAAACGGCGGTATTGACGTTGCGGATATCGAGGGTCTGTATTATCAAGTCCACCACCCCAAACGGCAGCAGGTATACTTCCGACAAAACAAATAGTTAAAAAAAGCAGTAAATATTTTTTCATTTTTTATTTTCTGTGATGTATGTTTTCTTAAATTATCAGTTCCAGTTCATTTCATTTTGAGAATATTTTCAATAAAACGCAAATTGAAAGAAAGTGTTTTTGTATTGACTATCAATGCATCAGGATTACGATAGGCTAGACGTTAATTCTAAATTACCAGTATTGCAACTGCACAAATCACTAAACAGGAAATATGGAAGACAAGGAATATAACGCAAGAACAATGGAATTATTTCAAAATATTGAGGAGAAACTTGACGAATTTGAAGACGAAATTGATTATGATCCATCTCCCGACAAACTAATGATTAACTTTGAAAAAACCAAAAATGTTGTTGTAATCAATACCCAAAGAGCACTGAAGGAAATTTGGTTGGCAGGAAATTCACGTGGTTGGCATTTTCAATTTCAGCCACAGATGGACATCTGGTTTGCAAAAGCAGAACAGATTGAATTTTACCAGTGCCTGGAAAACCTGCTGTCTGATAATTTGAGTAAGTCTGTTTTGTTCAGTAAGTAGACAATCCTTGAAAATGATTTATTGAAAATAACCAACTATTTTTTTCGATAATTTCCAGATTTTCCGCCCGTTTTTTCCAATAAATATATTGACTCAATTTCTATGCTCTTGCTGACAGATTTACACATATCATAAAAAGTCAGAGCTGCAACTGAGGCTGCTGTCAGAGCTTCCATTTCCACTCCGGTACGCCCTGTAGTCTTTGCTGTAACTTGAATAAATGCATATTCTCCATCCAGCTTGATATCCACATCAACACCTGAAAGCGGCAACGGATGACACATTGGAATCAATTCCGCTGTCCGTTTTGCACCTTGTATTCCTCCAATTACAGCTGTCTGCAGAACAGGGCCTTTTTTAGTACTTCCAGATTCTTTCAGCATTTCAGACAATTCTTTGCCTAAGTGTAAACGAGAGACAGCAACAGCAGTGCGTTCAGTAATAGATTTTTCAGAAATTTCGACCATTCTTGGCATATCACTGCCGGAAAGATGGGTAAAATCTTTTTTGGAATTTGTCATTTTCTATCAAAGGTACTGACAGGTTTTATTTTTTATCTGCATTAAATGGGATCCAGCGCGAATCATGTAATATTTGAGCCGGTTGAAAATTAGCTTTGTAATTCATTTTGGGAGAATTTGCAACCCAATATCCCAAATATAACCAGCGAATATCAAGAAAACGGGTATACTCGATTTCATATAACAATGAAAAGACACCTAGTCTTCTTGATAAATATTCGGGGTCAAAAACAAAATAAACCGAACTGATTAAATCCGGTAAGCAGTCCAGCCAGCCTAGGCCTATGAGTTTGTTTCCTAAATAATAACGAATGATTACTGTTGGAACCGGAGTTTCAACTAAAAACTCAAAATATTCACTCTCTTCCACCGGAGACTCAACATTATGCCAATCCTGCTGATAGCGTCGATACAGTTCGAAATCATCCTGATAAAAACCTACAGGATGATGTTCTACACGTATATCTTTATTTTTACGCCAGGTTCGTCGCTGTCCTTTGTTTTGAGAAAAATTCTGCACGTCAACCCGTAGTGGAATACAGGACTGACAACCGGAACAAACTGGGTGATAAATGGAAAGACCACTTCTACGGAACCCCTGATTTAAAAGGGAAGAATAACCATCTGCAGGTATATTACTGGTCCGGAAAGAAACATTGTGCCAAGTCTCATCATCTCGGTACGGACAAGGACCATTATCTGTCTGATAAAGCTTTATTTGCATTCCGCTCATTTCCAATGTCCAATAAAGATGAATTTGAAATATGATAGGCGGAACAAACTTAAGTCAATCCGGTTGCAATTACTGTCATAGCAACTTCATCTCCTACTTTATCAGAAAATGTCGCCCCCCAAATCAATTCGACATCATCATCAGCCATGTCCTCAATTAGTGACATTGCTTCCTGAATTTCATAAGCACTAGTGTCTTTAGGACCGCTCACATGAACCAGGATCCCTTTTGCTCCACGTATATCAGTGTCTTCCATTAGGGAACCATGTAATGCGTCTTCAACGGCATTAATTGCCCTGTCCTTACCTTTTGCGACTCCCCTTCCTATAACGGCTTTTCCCATCCCCTTCATGATGGTTTGCACATCAGCAAAATCCACATTGATGTCTCCAACTCCGCTGAGTAGAAGCGTAATCCCCCTGATTGCATTGATCAGAACCATATCAACCATATGAAAAGCCTCAAGGAAGCTGGTATTTTGAGTACTTGCATCAAGAAGTTTATCATTGGGAATAACCAGCAAAGTGTCTGTATATTCACGAAGTAGTTCAACTCCTGCTAATCCAGATTGTCTTCTTTTTGTACCTTCAAAGGAAAAAGGTATAGTCACAATTCCAACAGTAAGAATTTGTTTTTCTCTGGCCAGACGGGCAATAATAGGGGTGGCACCTGTTCCAGTTCCTCCACCCATACCAGCAGCAATGAAAACCATATTTGCACCTTCAAGAACCTCATTTAGTTCTTCCAAACTTTCTTCTGCAGCACCCTCTCCAACAGCCGGGCGTGCTCCTGCTCCCATTCCTCTGGTTAGTTTTTTTCCCAGTTCAATCTTTCTATGTGATTTGTTTCGTTTCAAGGCCTTTATATCAGTGTTGCATATAATAGTCTCAACCTGATCCAGATTTTCTTCTGCCATTTGCGTGACCACATTTCCACCTGCCCCTCCGACACCAATAATTTTTATATTTGGGATAAATACTTCCTGAATTGGAGAAAATTGAGTAGTTTGTTTTTCTAGCATTATTTTAAACTCAAAAAGTAATTAGTGATTATTTCAAATGTATTATATATATTGTAATAAATTATTAATCTAACATTAACGGATTCTGTTGTTAATTTCAACAGACTGCTTTAGTTAACAGGTTTCAGAACTGTATTGAGAACCGTGCCTGAAACGCTAGAGATATGCACTATTCGTACTACTCCTTGCAAGTCATACTAGATCTTCCAGCTTTAGCCTGAAATTCATCAATTCCAAAAAATTGAACGAACATTTTTTAGCATCTCAAACACTACCTACTTGGTGTGGAATCATTTTTAATAATAAACACATAAAATGTAAAAATTTTCGACTAAACCTTGTGGTGATTGATAAATCATGATAAATGTGTATTATTGAATTTGCAAACCAATAGAATTTGAGTAGCTTAAAACCACTAGATTAGCATTTATAAAGGTACAATTATGATTCCTGAACAAGTTTTTTATCTTTTTCTTTTTCCTTGGATTATTTTCATTGCAACCATTCCAGGATCAGTAATGACATTTCTATTTGCCGGCCTGGCAGCACAAATACTCAATTATCTTCCGGAAAAGACCAACACGGATGGAGAATGAGTTGAAATAAACTAAAGCAATCAGCCTTTTGCTTGTACCCATTGAAATTTATTACATGGAGTAGAATTGAACCAGTATAGTGCTATGATAACCGACTTCCTACATAACTGCGGGGATGCGGAAAAGGAATTTGTCAATAGCCAGGAATGGTGGATTGCCAGCGGCTCTGCAAAGGTCCAGATTTTCCTTACTAATCTGGACGATAATGCAGAATTGGTGGTGGCCTCTAACTTGTTTAAATATCCTGAACAAAACCCCGAAATCAATGAATATGTGCTAAAACTGAATGGTACTCTGAAACTTAAAGGAGTCAGTTTTGGAATTAGAAATAAGCACTTGATTTTAAGTTACGTCCGTCCGGTAAAAGGTTTGGATCCAGAAGAACTGGAGTGGATTATTGCCAGTATGGCAGTCATTGCTGATGAATACGATGATTTATTGGTTGAAAAGTTTAATTTGTAACAAGCAAACACTGCTCTTCCGTCTTTAATTTGACTTCCCTGTGAAAACCAGACTGCCTGGGTTTACAGTTCCCCTCTGGGTCTGGTCAGACTTGTTGAAATTCTAGGGTGCTTGACACAAGTTGATTTCATTGATAACCCAGAGGATGTTGAAATAACTTCGTCTGGCATTCAAAATAACTGCAGTTCACTTCTTCAAAAAGTATCTCGACAACTGGATGAATATTTTTCCGGGAAACGACACTTATTTAAATTACCTTTAAAACCTCAAGGTACTGTTTTTCAGCTTTCTGCCTGGAACTCACTGCTTCAAATACCATTTGTGATTACAATTAATTATCTGCAGCAAACCCTAGCTATAGGAAATCCTCGGGCAGTCCGTGCTGTAGGTGTAGCCAACGCAAGGAATCCAATTCCAATTATTATCCCTTGTCACAGGGTAATAGGAAAAAAAGGTAGTCTCACAGGTTATGCAGGGGGGATGGGTCGAAAAAAGAGATTAATTGAACTTGAGGTTTATGCCCTTACAAAAGAATTAGAGCGCATTTCCTGACCAATATTAGTCGACTCTCCATGACCAGTAATTACTATTGTTTCTTCATCCAAGGTGTATAGTTTCTCCCGAATCGATTGCTCTATCTTCTGATAATCTCCACCCCACAGATCTGTGCGGCCAATTGATCCCTGAAACAGAGTATCTCCGGCAATCAATAATTTTTGGTTTTCAAATAAAAAACACATAGAGCCAGGGGTGTGTCCGGGGGTGTGTAGAGCCTTTCCCTGAATATCTTTCAAATCGATCTCCTCTTCGTGTTCCAACCATTGATCAGGTGGTGGTGGTGTTTCGAAAGGGATTCCAAACATCCTGCACTGGTCCTCCAACATATCCCAGAGAAATAAATCTTCACGGTGTAATGCTAGATTTGCTCCTGTTGCTTCTTTCATTTTGCCGGATGCAAGAAAATGGTCCAGATGCGCATGTGTATGAATAATCTGCTCTACCTGAAGATCTAATTCAAGCAAACGTTCAAGCAGTATTTCTGCATCTCCTCCAGGATCCACCACAATTGCTTTTCGGCTTACTGTATCACCTAATATTGTACAATTACACTGTAGAGGACCAACGGGGAGAGTTTCTACTATCAGGTTTGTTTCACTCATTCAGTGGTTTCTTTTTTTGTGAATTTCTTTTTTCCACCTCTAAATCCTTTTGGAGGTGGTGCTTCTTTGATAATTTTTTGGCAAGCTGCTTTGTCAAGACTCTCAGGATCAACACTTTTAGGTATTTTGTAATTTCTCTTACCTGATTTTATATAAGGTCCATAACGACCATCCAAAACACGTATTTCACCAAAATCATGAATGGTACTTTTTGCCTTTTTTTCCAAACCTTCGCGAATAATTATCAGAGCTTGTTCTAAATCAGTTTTTAAAGGATCTTCTCCCTTAGGTAAGGAAAAGAAATCTTTTCCCATTTTAACATATGGGCCAAAGCGACCGTTATTGACCAGGATTTCCTCTCCATTTTCGTAACTTCCCAGTACACGCGGCAGGGCAAAACATTCCATCGCCTCTTCAAAGCTGACATCGTTGAGGTTAAGATTATCAGGCAAAGAAGCAAAACGCGGCTTTTCCTCATCTTCACGTGTTCCGATTTGAACCATAGGTCCAAATCGGCCAATGCTAACACTCACTGGTTTTCCGCTTTCCGGATCAATTCCCAATTCTCGACGTTTCAGTACTTCAGCACGTGTGACTGATTCATCTTTTTCTAAAACTCTTTTATGAAAAGGCTGATAGAAATTACCCATCATTTCCACCCAGTTTTCCTCTCCATTTGCAATCCGGTCAAAGTTACGTTCCATTTTTGCAGTGAAACCTAAATTTACAATTTCGGCAAAATGGTTTATGAGAAAATCTGTCACAACTTCTCCAATTGAAGTCGGCTTCAGTCGTTTCTCCGGTGTCACTTCGACATAACCCCGATCCTGTATTGTTGAGATAGTCGGTGCATAAGTTGAAGGTCTTCCAATTCCTTCTGATTCCATTTTTTTCACCAGCGAAGCTTCAGTATAGCGTGGAGGAGGCTTTGTAAACAACTGTTCTAGATTTAATTTTTTTAGAGGAAGAAGTTGATCCTTTTCGACTTTTGGCAGAATAATGTCCTTTTCTCCAACTGAATCAGTTGACTCACCCGAACCTTCAGTATAGGCCTGTAAGAATCCAGGAAAAACAACTCGCTGTCCCTTTGCCACAAAAAGACATTCTTTTTTTGCACCTGCCACAATATTCAAAGTGGTACGTGCAATTTCGGCAGTTGCCATTTGTGAAGCCAGAGTACGTTTCCAGACCAAACTGTATAGCCGAAATTGATCTGTACTCAGATAATTTTTTACAGTGCTTGGTTTCAAAGAAAGATCAACCGGTCGAATTGCTTCATGTGCTTCTTGAGCATTTGCTGAACGGTTTTTAAAAATTCTTGGTTTCTTTAAGCCATACTTAGCCCCATACTCCAAATTTATAACCTCTTGAGCCTGCACCAGTGCCTGTTCTGCAAGCACTACTGAGTCGGTCCGCATATAAGTAATTAAGCCTCCACTGTAATCAGGAATTTCAAAATTACCTTCATACAACTGTTGTGCAACTACCATAGTTCGTTTGACAGAATATCCCAGCTTGACGGATGCTTCCTGTTGTATAGTTGAAGTAGTGAATGGTGCTCCTGGATTTCGATTTGCCATACGTTCATCAATATTGCTCACAACAAAATCTCGATCTTTCACACTTGATTCTATGGCCTTGGCTTCAGTTTCATTGACTATTTTTGCAGGTTTTCCAGCAAGTTTTTTCAACTCTGCGGAAAGATCTGCAAAGTCCGCACGAATTTTCCAATATTCTTCAGGCACAAATTTTCTAATTTCTCTTTCACGGTCAACCAAAATAAAAACAGACACACTCTGAACTCGCCCTGCAGATAGTCCTGGTTTGATTTTTTTCCAAAGTAAAGGTGATATCTCATAACCTACTGCACGGTCCAATATTCTGCGTGCCTGCTGGGCATCAACCAACTGCTGGTCTAATTCTCTTGGATTTTCCAGAGCTTTAAGAATTGCAGGCTTTGTTATTTCATGAAATACAATTCTTTTTACAGTTCGATCACCCAACCCCAGTGCTTCCAGCAGATGCCATGAAATCGCCTCACCTTCACGATCTTCATCAGTTGCGAGAAATATTGCAGTATCCTTATTTATCTGTTTTTTCAGTGAAGCAACCGTTTTTTTCTTATCTTTAGATATCACATACTCCGGTGCGAATCCATTTTCAGGATCAAAACCGAGATTACTCGAAGGTAAATCACGGACATGCCCCATCGAAGCAGTCACAGCATAATTATTTCCCAGGAATTTGCTTATTGTGCGGGCTTTTGCTGGAGATTCAACAATTATTAAATTTTTTGCCATAGTTTAATTTGATTCCAGAATATACTGAATATTTTAAGCTATAAAATTTGTTTGTGTATAAGTAAAAGAGCAAGAATCTTGTGAATAAATTCCTGATCTTATTTTAATATTTATTTTCAATATGTTCTTTACCCAGCAAATTCAGCTTTGAGTCATGTAGTTATTGTTCCAATTCTGAGCGTGAATGTATCACCCTATCAAGCAATCCGTATGCTAGTGCTTCTTCTGCAGTAAACCAATTATCACGATCAAGTGCTTTTTTGATTTCATCCTGACCTTTGCCTGTTTTTTCAGAATACAGTTTGACTAAATGATCACGAGTTTTTAAGATTTCACGAGCCTGTATTTCACATTCAGACGCTCTACCCTGATAGCCCATCAGTAATGGTTGGTGAATCATTATTTTGGCCTGCGGCATGGCAAAACGGCGCCCCTCATCAGCAGCCAGGCTCAATATTGAGCCCATGCTTGCAGCAAACCCTGTCACGATTGTTGTTACTGGACAGGAGATAAAATTAAGCATATCGTAAATTGCAAATCCAGAAAATATTTCACCTCCAGGGGAATTAATGAAAACAGTGACGGGCTTTTCCTGACCTTCCTGTTCCAACAGGACCAACTGACTCAACACCTTTGCACTCAATTTTGAGTCAACCTGCTGAGATATGATTACCGTTCGAGACCTGAGAAGTTTTGCAGCTATACTATCTATTTCTTCATTTTCTTCATTTTTTTCTTTGGTCATTTAATATCCCTGTGTTTTTACTAAATAAAATATTTGAAATAATTTGCCCTTATTACAAACTATGGGAGAGAAAATACGTATGCAAGTTTTTTGTTGAATTAGCTCAAAGATAGACAGAAATCTGATATCTTCTTTTTTCAGAAAAAAACCTTGCTGCTATTAGATGCTATTTCCCAGATTATGAAGATGAAAGTATATACATACATGTATTTACTGACAAGTTTCTCATTTTAACTGTTACTAAAGTTGAACTCATCCAGCTTAGAAGCCCTCTATATTACTTTGCCCACTGTTTCCTGACTGAAAGTTGTGCAGCATTTCGTGAGCTAGCTTCAAAGTGTGCTCAGTGATCTGTTGACCACCTATTAAATCTGCAAGTGCACTAACTCTTTCATTATTAGTTTTTAGTTCTTTAATTTTTGTGTATGTTTGACTATCCTCCAAATGCTTACTTACCAAATAATGTTGTTCTGCAAAAGCAGCAATTTGTGGTAAATGTGTCACGCACAAAGTTTGATGTTGAGCACCCAATGAGTGTAGTTTTTCTCCAACAATTTCTGCAATCCCACCACTGATTCCTGCATCAATCTCATCAAATATTAAGATATCAACCGAAGCTGGAGTCGTCATCACTGTTTTCAGAGCCAGCATTATTCTTGACAGCTCTCCGCCTGAAGCAACTTTAACAAGACTGCGCATTGCCTGTCCAGGATTAACTGATAACAAAAACTCGACACGATCAATTCCTGTTGAAGAAATTGCCTCTCCGTTTTCTTTAGCAGAGACAGTTACTATTTGAGTTTCAAAACAAGCCTTTAACATACCCAACTGCTGCAACTGAGCCACAATTGCTTTGTCCATTTTTTGTGCTGCTTGATGACGCAGCAAAGAAAGACGTTCCGCCAGTTCCTGTAACTCTTTGCTTAACAACTCAATCTTCAGACTAATCTCCTGCTCATTTTCATCCAGATGTTCAAGAGAAATTAATTCCTGTTTGGATTCTGCAAGCAGATCCAAGATATCAGCAGAATTGTTTAGTTGGTAGATTCGTTCAAAATGCTGAATTCGACTCAAGCGTTCATTGATCCATGCCAGACGCGTTGGATCATCTTCGACTTTGTCACTGTATTGAACTAATTGCCGGTGACTGTCCTCCAATTGAAATAGGGCTGTTTCAATTCCAGAGCGAATCTCAGCACATTCCGGATCAAACTGCTCTGCTTCACTTATTAATTTTCTCAGCAGTTCCAACTGCTCTAAAACCGAACCATCATTTTCCTGGAGTTGAAGAAGTACCTGTCCCAGGATCAGTGATAATTTTTCAACATGATTTAGACGATTTTCTTCTTTCCGTAGTTCACTTTCTTCTGCTGGCCGCATATTTAATTCTGACAAATCCTCAATAATCTCTCTAAGTTTTTCCACACGATCAGTACGTTCAGCAAATATCTTATGCAGAATTTTCTGCTCTTTTTTTGCTTCTTGAAGAGTCTGAAAGACAACATGTACTTCTCGACGTAAAGGTCCTAAATCTCCAAAACCATCCAGAAATTCCAAGTGTGATGTTACCTGTAAAAGAGATTGATTATCGTGCTGACCATGAATATTTATTAACTGTCGGCCGACTCTTTTTAGAAAATCAACTGTAACAGACACTCCATTAATGAATCTCTTTTGACGGCCTTTTCGTGAAATAAGACACCGAATAATTAATTCATCTTCCAAGCTGATTCCGGCATTTTCTAACTCACTGCGAATATTGAATTCACCTTCCACAACTGTATTATTTGTTATTGAAAAAACCGCTTCTACTACAGCTTTCTCTTTACCTGTCCTGATCATTCCCGGATCTGCACGCTGGCCAAGAACCAGTAATATTGCATCAATCATAATCGATTTGCCTGCTCCTGTTTCACCGGTAAGTATGGAAAAACCTGCTGCAAATTCTACTTCCAGTTCACGGATAGTAGCTAAATTTTCGATTCTTAGCTGTAACAACATTTCTAAATTTAGTTGGAGTGATTATTGAATGTATTTGTCTTTATATAACTCATTTATGATTGATTATATATAAATTCTAATATTATTTTTAATAATAATTTGTTTTTTATTTTGATTTTATATATATACTATCATAATTAAATTCTTAACAGTCTTCATTTTGATTTTGTATATATTTATTCATTATATTATTATAGATTAACTATATACTCATTCATAATTACAACTGACACTGAATTCTAAAAATACCTCAGATATATTTCTCTAACCTTTTTAGTTGATTTTTCAACAGTATCTTTCAAATTTGTGGCCTGATAACCTTGATGTTTCAATAATTGTAGAATCGTCTCATCGTGAATCTTATCAAAATCAAGTAAATCCGTAGATTCATCATAGATTAGTCGTAGTCCATTTTCAATTAGTCTCAACAATTTGTAATTATATTGTAGACTTTCAGCCTCTTCTTTTTTAAGTATAGTTAATTTACTCAGTTCCCTCAATGCGTCCAATGTTCTGGTACTCTGTAATTGAGGAAAATTATGTGCGTATTTTAACTGCAGAGCCTGAGTTAGGTACTCAATATCCAATAGCCCTCCCCGGCCTTCTTTAATATTTCTGTGGTTTCCTTTTTCACCTGACAGTTCTTGCTCTTTACGCTGCCTGAAATGGTGTATCTGCTCATTCATATCTCTCGGAGGAGTCCATTCATAAACAGCATTGCGGATACCGACCTCCACTTTTTGCAACCATGATGTTTCGCCAATTCCACCTATTATCCTGCCTTTAATCAGGGCCTGATGTTCCCATGGTTGTGAAGTTTCGTGGTACTTCAGATATTGATCCAGTGGTGTAACCAACACACCAGCATTTCCAGAGGGACGTAGACGTGCGTCAAGTTTATAGGCGTAACCTATACTGGTCATTGTAGAAAGACAGGATATTAAGCGTTGAATCAATTTAATCCAAAACTCCTGTGAGCCTACAACTCGCGACCCATTCGAAATTCCATCACCGGAATGAATAAATATAAGATCTAAGTCTGAGTGGTAGGTTAATTCTCTTCCACCCAACTTACCCAGTCCTATAATGGCAAATTGTCCTGATTCACCATTTTTATTTTTGAGTTCACCATAACGTTGAGTTAGACATTTTAATGAAAGACGAAATGCGGCCTGTACGATCACTTCCGCCAATAGAGTCAGTCCTTTTCTGGTCCGCTCATAGGAAAGAACGCCTTCCATTTCTGCACTGCCAAGCAGAAAAGTTATGGTGTGTTTGAATTGTCGTAACTGATCAATTTCTGCTTCTTCGTCTCCTGCCTGATTTTTTAACATTTCTTCCAGTTGTGCTGTCCATTTTTCTGCAGATATTTCCAAAGTAGAGTTATCCAATTGTTCCAGCAATTCCAGGTGATTCAGCAAATAATTCCATAACATCTCACTAGTTTCAGCAATTCTCATCAGACGCGACAATGAAGACGGATATTTTGATAATTTTCGGTAGTAACCTATTTTCGGCCCCACTGCTTCAAACAATCGTTGAAAACTGTTTTTTGTATTTTCACTAAGTTGCGGTGCAAGTTGCTGAGAAAATGACTCTATAAACAGTTGTTCCTCTACAGAAAATTTGTTGATCCGCGCACTACTGCGAATTGCCGCCTCAATTTCCATATGTTTCCTACTGAATAAACCACTGAAAATTGCACGAACACCACCCATTATATCTTTCAAGTCACTCAGGAAATGTTGTTGCGCCTTTTCAATATCTAATTCTATGTAGCCTAAATTTCTCGAAATTTCCTGTTGTTGTTCCAGGTCGGAAGCCAAAGTGTGTGTTTGTTGTTCCTCACGTAATTGCAGGTAATGTTCTACGCGCCGCAAAAATAAATATGCTTTTTCCAGAGTATCTGCATCACGGTCAGGAATTAACTCTGCTTGACGTAATTTTTGTAAACCATCCAATGTACCCGGCACACGTAACTCAATTTTTGCTCCTCCATATAATAGTTGAAAAGTTTGCACAAAAAATTCAATTTCGCGGATACCTCCAACACCTAGTTTTACATTCAAATAACTTTCTCGTAAATGCTCCTCTTCTATTCTCTCCTTTACTTTTTCCACATCGCGTAGGACCCCTTCATCTAACAAACTGCGATAGACAAATGGCGTAATTATACTCATCACATCTATTCCTGACTGCCTTGCACCTGCAACCGGGACTGCTTTGATCAAAGCCTGACGCTCCCACAACTCTCCACTTGCAGTATAATAATATTCCATCTCATCTAAAGACTGGACGAGCGGAGCACGTTCACCCCCCGGACGTAAGCGCATGTCCATGCGAGCCAAAAACCCCTCTTCAGTTAGTTCCGACATAACTTCAATCAGCGTTCGAGCTGCTTTCATCCGCATTTTATAATCTCTCTCAGGATCTCCACTGAGAGGTTCATGGTCATGTATGAATATCAAATCAAGATCAGAGGAATAATTCAGTTCATTTCCTCCTAATTTACCCATACCCAAAATCATAAAAGGATACGTCTGTTGACTGTTTACATAATAATTATCTAATGATGCCTTGCTTGAAATTTCCGACGTTACTTGGGGTGAAGCATTTGCATCAATATACTTAATTCCAAGTTCGTGCTCAGTAATTCCTGAGAGCGCGGCACGCAAACAACAAATTGCGATTGCTGAAAGTTCTTCCAGAGTTTCTTTAAAAGGACATAGTTGGGCCAAATCACGAACTGTAATACGCAAATATTCCTCATACTTATAGCAACGTAAAATGTTCTTAAATTCCGGAAGAGAATACTCAGTCAGTTGACCCAGCCTCTTACGGAGTTCATTTTCCATGACCTCCAATCTCTTTTTTTGTAACAGAAATCCAGAATCAAGAAGAGCATCAGCCAGTTGCGGATTCCTTTTTAGCCGATTTGCAAGGAAATTGCTGCGTCCGAAAATATAGATTAATGCTGCTGTATTTGGACGAGTCCAGTCAAAACCCCTTCCACAGGTATTATTGAAAGCTTGAGAAAATTCCTGTAACTGGACCAGGGCAATTTCTGGTGCTCCGCAAGAAAGTAAAATTGGAAGAAACTGAGAAAAATACTCATCAATTCCCTTAAGAGCAACACTCTCCTCCAATAAATTCGCCATACGCTCTGCAGATTCGAGCTTAAACGGCGAAGATGATTCCTGTAATACAGCTTTCCAGTCTATATTTTTTGTCAGAGGTATATGTTTATTGATCCAGTCGTTGAGTGTCACTTTCAATCCATTTTAGTTATTAAGTGGGAGCATAGTTTAGCATAATCCTGCTTCCGTCAGAAATAAAAAATGTTTCCTTACTGTCTGCAGAAGTTTGTTCAAACCGACACAAAACCTGAGCTAAACTACCACATCTAACTGAAATATATTTAATAAATTAATTTACTGCTCTGTACAGAGTCTATTTACAGACAAACAATTAAGCCAATAATTGAACCAGAATCTGCAAATAATATCTTAAGGAAAGTAGAATTTAAAGGAAGGAATTATTGAAATTAGTGGGAGCAGAAAAAATGCTCCCACTAATAATACGGACTAACAGTTATAATACATTTCAAACTCATGTGGATGAGGACGGGAGTCCAAGGCTTTAACTTCTTCTTCCATCTTCCAATCCAGCCAGTAATCAATTACATCTTTCGTAAACACTTCTCCTTTGAGCAAAAATTCATGATCATTTTTGAGTGCATCCAGTGCTTCATGAAGTGAACTTGGCATCTTACCAATTTTGTTCAGTTTCTCCGGTGGCAAATCATAGATATTCACATCCATTGGATCACCCGGATCAATTTTATTTTGGATTCCATCCAGTCCTGCCATCATCATTGCCGGAAAGGCAAAATAGACATTAGCGCCTGAGTCCGGACAACGGTACTCAATCCGGCGGGCCTTTGGAGAATCAACTACAGGAATTCGAACGGTTGCCGAACGGTTGCGGTTTGAATATGCCAAATTTATTGGTGCTTCAAATCCTGGTACAAGCCGTTTGTAGGAATTAGTCAGAGGATTTGTAAATGCTGCCAAAGCAGGAGCATGCTTGAGTATTCCACCAATGTAGTACAAAGCCATCTCACTCAGGCCTGCATATTGATCTCCGGCAAACAGTGGTTTACCATCCTTCCAAATTGACTGATGCGTATGCATTCCGCTGCCATTGTCTGCAAACATCGGCTTCGGCATAAAGGTAGCTGTTTTTCCATTTTCCTGAGCAATATTTCGCACAACGTATTTAAAATGCTGCATCTTGTCAGCTGCTTTCAGCATAGTATCAAACTTAAAATTTATTTCATGCTGTGCTGGTGCTACTTCATGATGCTGTGCTTCAATGGTCAGTCCTAAATCCTGCATAACTAAAACCATTTCTGCCCGAATATCACGGTCCTGATCAAAGGGAGCCGTTGGGAAATAACCCGATTTGTGAGCTATTTTATAAGCTTTGTTTCCACCCACCTCTTCTGCACCTGAGTTCCAGGGACATTCTGATGAGTCGATTGAATAGAAACCACCCTCAGGACCTTGTGCATAACGCACATCATCGAACAGAAAAAATTCTGCTTCAGGACCAACAAATATAGTGTCACCAATTCCTGTCGAAATTAGATAATTTTCAGCTTTTTTAGTCACACCACGCGGATCACGACTGTAACCTTCTCCTGTTACAGGATCTTGGATATCACAAATAACTGAGAGAGTCGGAATCTCAAAGAATGGATCCATTTTAACGGTTTCTAGATCTGGCATAATTTTCATATCACTGTTGTCAATGGTCTGCCAGCAGCGGATACTGGAACCATCAAACATCCGCCCTTCCTCCAGCATTTCTTCAGAGAGCTCTGAAACAGGCACAGTATAGTGCTGCCATGTTCCTAGAAAATCGATGAATTTCATATCCACCATTTCAACATCATTTTGTTTTGCAAATTCAACAATTTCTTTTGGCGTAGTCATAACGCATTCCTTCTTATCTAATGGATTTAATAATCAACCGAAAATAACGGCATAATAATAGCTAACCTGTCTTTACAGGCAAATACCAAGCCACGTTTTATCATATTGATATTATAGATTTTTATAATTTATGAAAATTTTTTTTGCACATATTTTGTGCAGTTGCACAATAATTAATCATTTTAAGATAATTATTCACAAATGATACTGAAAAATAATTATCTGGCTCCAGAATCTCAAATGAAAAAAACGGGCTTCATTCTGGTATGTTGCTTGCTTTGACCAAAGCAGTTAAAAAGCTTAGAAATTCTTTCAACTCCAACATTTCGAAAACTTTATGAGCGGCATGACAAGCCTTGTTCAGGCAGCAGGGGTTATTGAACATAAAATGGAAACTGTCTCCAACAATTTGGCTAATGTCAACACAGTTGGTTTCAAAGAAGATCAGCCTTCATTCAGAGAGGTCCTTTCCACTGTGCAACGCATTGCACCGGAATCGTTGGAAGAGCGATTCCTTTCGCACGAGTATCTGGACGACTATGTCGGTATGGACAAATCAGCAGTTGTTGTTGATGAAGTTGGAAAGAATTTTGAACCCGGACGAATGCGTTCAACAGGTAACGACCTAGATTTTGCCTTGGCTAATGAAGGTTTCTTCACTATTGCTACACCTCAGGGCGAGCGTTTTACACGCGCAGGAAATTTTCAACTGGACCCGGTTGGACGAGTTGTGACTAACGACGGTTATCCAGTTTTAGGAAAAAATGGAGCAATTACCATCAAAGAAGGTAACATTCACGTTAACGAAAGTGGACAACTCAGTGTTGATGGAAAAATCAAGGACAGTTTCCTTTTGGTTAAGTTCCGTAACCAGGACCAGTTACAAAAACTTGGGCAAGGATTTTTTGCACCTATCAATAGTGCCGATCTGCCAATTGCTTCCGATGATGTCAGGATTCAGCAGGGAATGCTTGAAGATTCCAATGTAAACAGCATGCTCGAAATGACACGTATGATCACGGCAACACGAGCTTATGAATCAGTTCATAAAGCACTTTCCAGACTAGATCAGTTGGATGAAAAGGCTATCAGCCTGGTACAAGCATAATTAGTAAATTATAAATAGTTAACCTGAACAAAAATAATCTGAAAGAGGAGTATAAGCTTATGATGCGAGCACTATATACCGCTGCAACAGGAATGCAGGCACAACAGAGAAACATTGATACTACTGCCAACAACTTGGCAAACGTCAACACAACCGGCTTTAAAAAGAGTAAGGTTCAGTTTCAGGATTTACTTTATTACAATGAACGCAGTGCCGGAGTACCGTCTTCTATTTCCACCCAAGTACCTGTCGGTATACACGTAGGACATGGTGTAAAATTTGTCAGCATTGATAAGGTGCACACACAAGGTAATATGGAAAATACCGGCAATGATCTGGATTTGAGCATCGATGGAATGGGATTTTTTCAAATTCTCCAACCAAACGGAATCATCGCATTTTCCAGAGATGGTCATTTCAATGTCGACGGAATGGGACGTCTCGTAACAAATGACGGAATGCTGATGGATCCGGAAATTAATATTCCCGCAGATACCAGAAAAGTTCAAATAGGTTTCGATGGTACTGTATCAGTGTTTTTACGAGATGAAAATCTGCCTGAAGCACTTGGTAGCATCCAACTGGCTCGTTTTCAAAATCCAGCAGGTTTGACTCCTATTGGGAAAAATCTCTATCTTTCGACTCCGGCCTCAGGAAATGCCATCGTTGACGCACCTGGATCAAGCAACATGGGTTCTCTCACCCAGGGTTTTTTAGAGCGTTCAAATGTATCTCTGGTGGAAGAGATGGTAAATATGATTACTGCCCAGAGAGCCTATGAAGTAAACTCAAAGGCCATCCAGTCTGCAGACGAAATGTTGCAAAACACCAATAATCTGGTCAGGTAAATAGTGTTATTAGTAACATTTTTTCAGCTGATAAACTGTAAAATATTATTTAAAGTACCATCCCATTATTGCAGGTGAATAATAAAGTAAGACTACGCAGCGAGTATTTAATCATGACTAGAGGACTTGCGAAAAGAATTTCTCCGTTTACTAATGGAGTTATGTTGTTGCTGTTGTTATGTTCCGGAACAGCATCAGCAAACCCAAATAATTTTGCTGATGCACAGCAAATCAAAATTTTATTGCCCCAGTCTTCAGTAATCAACGGTGAACAGTATCGACTTGGTGAAATAGCACAAATTGAAGGTGGAGATGCCCTACTGCTTGAGAAACTTGCTAAAATAATTATTGGACGCTCACCTTTGCCTGGCAGGGAAATCACAGTTACCCGCTCATTGATACTGACTCGTTTACGTACTCAGCCTGTCAAAACCAAACAATTTGTTTTTCCTGGCTTAGACTCAACCAGTATCAAGCGTGCAGCACTTAAAATTTCTGGTTCAGATATTGAGCAAGTTGTTCTGAATCATATCAATGAATCCAACACAAATTCAGATTTAAAACCTCGTCTGCTAACAAAAATACGTGATATATTTCTGCCGCGGGGACAGGTAAGTTACGTAATCAGTTCAAAAGGAAAATATAAAAAAGAAGGCGGTTATCGAAATTATGAAGTTGGATTCAGCATTGATGGGAAAGCTGTCAGAAAAGTTGCAGTACGAACATATTTAAAAATTTACAAAGAGATTTTTGTCGCTAGAGATACGATCAAACGCAATCACATAATTGAGGAGACAGACTTACTTAAAGTTCGCAAAAATGTTGATCGAATCCCACGTGAGTATGTAACTAACATGAATCAACTAGTTGGTAATATTTCTACACGTACAATCAATCCTAGCGAAGCAATTAGTGCCAGCACCATAAAAACACCACCACTGGTAAAATCAGGAGACCGCTTACAAATTGTCTTTGAAACTCAATTTTTACGTCTTTCTGCACCTGGAATTTCACTAGCCAAAGGGAGAAAAGGTGAGCGTATTCCTGTAAAAAATATAGACAGTAAGATTGTTGTTTTTGCAACAGTAAAAAGCAGTAACATTGTACTGGTTAATTAACGCAGCATAAAACATTTTACATTTAATATCTGTTGAACAGTGTTTAGACCAAAATTCCAATTTTCAAAATTACTTAACTGCTTCCTGACCATATTTCTACTGTTCAGTCTAGCAGGCTGTCTTCCTTCAAGACCTCAACCCAAGCCGCCTGCAGATGTTTTGGCAGCAAAAGAGGCTAAAAAACTTAATGCAAAATTAAAACTTACCGCAAAAAGCCTGCGCCGTAAGAGAATTTCAACCAGCAGAAATCTATATGAAGGTTCTCTCTGGCGCTACGAATCCTCATTTGGTAATTTGCTCAGGGATCATCGTGCACGTTTTAGAGGAGATTTACTCAGTGTCAACGACTTAGCTTTAATTGTCAATGTACCTCCAGCCAAGATTGCCCCAGAAGGTCAACCTGCAGGAGGAGCAGAAACTGCAAATGTTGCACTTGAGGCAATGACTCTTAGAGATACAATCGAGGAGGAACAAAATGAAATCTTACGAAATCTGGATGGTGTTTCTGCACGTGTAATCCGGGTTCTGCCTGATGGGAACATGCTGATAATGGGGCAAAAAACTGATTACCGTCAACGTAACCAAGTGCGCTATATTACTACCGTTACCGGAATTTTACGCCCTGTTGATATCAATGATTCAAATATAGTCTCTGCCAGTAAACTAGCAAATCCAAACGTTCAAATAAAGCGCCAGCAAAGCGGAAGTCTGGTGCGTGAACGCCTCCAGAAACTTGCACCTTTGCTCGGCAAGCAAAAAGCAGGATTCTTCGGTCGACTTGGGGACTTAGCTGAAGGTACAACAAAGTAGTGGCTACTGTCCTTTTCGTGATAGACTCTCTTGGATACTATTTTCAATTGACAGCAAAATGTTTTGAGCAGGAGCACGCATAATAATTGTGTTTCTCTAATCATTTAAAGCAACTGAATAATATTTTCCAGAAATCCGGATTTACCTGATTTCAACCAAGTTTAAAGGGTAAGGGATTCATTAATTTTCTTATTCATTTAGCTTTCATTTAATCTAGTTCACTCGATTCTTTAGCTTTCTAGCACTATTTTTCCTCAAATTTTTCATTCCGTTTTTCCAGTGATTTTGTTATACAGGAAGGTAACAAAATAATTAATAAAACAAAACGCATTTGTTGAGTACATTAATGACAACAGATTCAAGCACAGAGCCATTATCTCAACTTGATCAACAACTGGAGTTGCTTTGTTCGTTTAATCTTCAGGTTCCATGTAATCCGCAAGGAGATTTTGCTGCTGACAGTTTTAAAAAGCTGCTTCAGTCTCTCAAAACAACTAGAATCAGTGATACCCTGCGTGGTACTTACCATGAAGAGCATCTAAAGAAGTGGAAAGAGTATGCCCAAAGGGAATTTAATGAGATGGGGAGAATTAATCGATTGCGTTTAGAAAGTTTATTGCAACTTTCTGATGAAGAAATGCACAAAACCATGTTTGAGGGATTACTCCTTTTTGATATTAACCCCGAAGATTCTCCTCCACTGGAAGTACAGGAGAAAACTGGAAAATTCTCAGAGGACGGCAAGCCTGTTATGCACACCCTGACTTTTGACGTTTTTAAGCAGGGGGCAATTCATGGAATAGATGGTCTTGAACGATTTCTACCTCCTGCATCTATCAAGGGCGAAGCAGGAATGGATGCACACCTTGAGGAAGAATTTGCAGGTACTGACATTGTAAGTCATTTCAAGCAGAGTTCCGGAAACCTGATCAAGGCTTTGACGACCATTGGAAGTTTAGGTGGAATTGGGCATAAACCGGATTCTGATATGGATGCTCAAGTCATCATCAATACTAATCCTGAATTTAAATATGACTGGAACGACGCTGATTATCTGATTTCACTGGTTGGAAATGTAATTGAGACATTTTATTTGGACTATTTCAACAGTGGTTTAAAAATAGAGGAGCGATTAGAGATCAAAAAAGCTGCAACTAAGATTTTAACAGAACGCTACAACACAGGTTTGAGTGTAGAGGAGCAGCGAGTAATTGAATTTATCTTTGCCAGCAGTTTCCGTAAAGAATTGCGGATTTTAATTCTACAACATTTGCAAAACAGACCTGCCGAAGAGCAAAAACAGTTCTTCCAGAATTCTATCATTTCAACTTTAAAAAAACTTCCTGATTGTGAAGATTTACTTGATCCACTCTGCAGTTTTTTCTCTTTCATCAAAAAAAATGATGCGGATTTTCAAGAAAATGCTTTCCCCTTTTCATTAAAGCAATTCAGTAAAGAAAAAGTACTGGACTGGTTAGTCGAATTCTATCGTTCATCTTTTCTGGATGAAGCAGGTGCACGTCAGATTATCAGTCGTTATGCAGTCAAAAACAATCTTTCTCCAGATACTCTTGCAGAGGACAAACAAAAAAATTGTTTTTTGGCAAGTTTGACCAACAATTCACAATTGGCATTACTCTTAACTGAGTTTTTTGAATATCTTTCCAATCATGTAGCCTATGCCTTCAGTAGCAAATTATCTGAGACTTTACAAACTCTCATTCAACACTTCAGCGACCAGAAGGTAGAATTGGAGGAAGGACTCGAAAAAAGGATTCTCGCCTTGCTAGAAGTTAATTACAGTACCAGAACAGTCAAGATGATTGAAACCTTTTCAGACAGTCAGGCCCAAGAACTAGAAGCTGAAATTGAATTTCCTCTGCATCTCAAAATTCAACAGGCAGAGGCCTACCTTACAAAAAAGTATCCTACAACAGAAATTCATTTTTTCACAAACATTATGCGAAAACAGCGTAATGGACAGCACACTCCTTTTTTGGTGTCTCCGGAAGGCAGTATGGCCTATTCCCTCATGCTCAATGATTTCCTCCTTAATCCTGCAGCAATGATTTCCGGCATCACCCCAATGCCTTTTGATCTACCCAAGAATTTCAAAATCCTTTCTTCAATAGGTGTTTTTCCTGATGCTGAATGGACTCTGAAACAGGATCTGGTTGCAGAGCACAAGAAAATAGTTAAACCTGTCACTCAAGAGGGGAAAGAAGGCGAGGAAGAAGATAAAAACTCAGATAATGAACCAATTCTTGAAGTTGAAACAGAGTCCTTTGTTTTTGGTAAATTACCGAATTGGGGCGAAATCATCATTCCCCGTGAAATGTTTCTGGAACATGCAATGCCAATTTTTTTACGTGAAAGTGAAAAAATCAGCCACAGGAACCTGCCAAAAGCATTGCTCAACTGTTGGTGGTTGGAAATGATTGTCTGCATTGATCGTGACGATGAACTACCCACAAGCCTCACCCGTCTCTTATGGAATCCGGATGGACGTTACTTCATTCGGGAAAACCGTAAAGGTCCTTTGATTGATGCAATTTACAAAATGGAAGGTGATTACCCTGCACTGCAATTGGATCCCTGGTGGCTGAAATTCACTGAAATGCTCGTACGTTTTGAAAGCTACGAACAGGATGAAGAGGAGGAACCTGATTTTGATCTGAACACCCTTTCTGAAACTCAGAAAAATATTATATTTTGCTTTGCACAGCACATGCGGATTTCTGATGTAATTAATTTTGGGGACGACGGCAATCCTTATTGGCTGGATGAAAATGCAACCTGGCGCAGCAGGGCCTTAGTCGATTTTTACAAAATCTTCTTCTCAATTCCGGAAGACCGTCAAATATTAATTCGTTTTTCTGAAGGCCGAGATGATGCCGGAAACAAAATTGAAAAATTGCTCAAGAAAAATTTTCTTGAATCCATGTCAAGAGTAGAGAAAAAGCTCTGTAATATTGGACATTCCCGTGCTTTAAAGAAAATTTCAAACCAGCTGGCCCGCTTGAGTGAGAAAGGAATTGAAAAAGAAAAAGCTGTTGAAATTTTAAGTCCGCTACTCGATATAGTAAATCAACGTGTATCAATTGAAGACAGAAAGGTGCTGGTAAAACTAAAAAAGAAAATACCACTCAATAAAATAGAACAAATGCAGGCCAAAATTGTTTATGAAGAACTGCAGGAACTAAAAAGTGTTCAGGGGAACATAGTTGATTATTTTAAGCAGTTTAGTTTAAAAATGGAGGAAAGCTGGGTTAGAAGAACAATCACAAACGCAAAGGTAAAGGTTGCTGGTGATCCCTTGGAAAACGTGATTTTTAAATTTCACTTTGAGAGAAATTTTGAAAGAAAACCTTTTCAGGTACCATTACCTATTTCAAAAAGTTTGAGTATTCCACGGACAAGAATCAAGGTGGAGTTTATTCGCAAGTCAAGTAAGTGGCAATTCAGTTCAATGCTCAGCCGCAAAGAAGCTGGCGGAGGTGGAGGTGCCGATACTGTGATGCCCATGTTTGAGGCAAATCTAGTGGAAGGGATTACCCGTTGCACTTTTAGCGGCTATGTTGGCTTTGGTGGAAAATATTTGTCAACTTTTGAAAAACCAGCTGCTCAAATTCATAATGATATAGCAATGAATCCGGCTTCCAGTGGCATTTTATTTACATTAGCCAGCGAAATAAAAAACTTTTTTAAATCATTTGCGGTTTCATCCCGTGAACTGATGGAGAACATCCATTACATCCGGGATGTCTTGATGGTCTGTCATGTCAATAAGCTGAATGTGATCTCACTGATTGCACGTGATAATCTTGGAGAGCAATTTGTGATTAATTTTGATATTAGTAAAATTGATATCAAAAAGGTTCCTCCAAAGTTGAAGATTGGAGGTGATGCTGCACTGGCATTATTTTTTATGCGACTAAACAGCCCACAGTGTAGAATTATGTTTATCCGCCATCTTTCTGCCTTAAAAATACCAATCAGCACTTCTCAGTTACCTCATCTGCAGGTTTGGGTCAATGGTTCAAATTATAATTTTCCAATTGCTCCAAAATTTCAACAGAATTATCTTAACGGAATAGCCAACTCACTCTGGCCTCACAATTCGATAGGTACAAGAGAACATTTGAAACCACCTCCATTGACAAAAACATTTGATGAAATTGGTAGAGCATCATTACATGGCTGACAAGCCCCTGGTTTGAGGTTCACGGGTTTTTACAGGCTTCAGAAAAGACTACCCAAAAGACAACATTATTCTTATAATGAATATCTCAGACTACATGATTCAATATTTTTATAACATAGTTTAAGAGCTTAGACATGGCCGCGAAAGAAATAAAAGAAAATCCCAAAACAATCAATGTCAATTTCATCAGCTTCCAAAAACAGTTGAGAGAAATAATTAAGGATATTAAAGATCATAATAAAAGATCTGGTATGAAAAAAGTGTTTGGCTCAAAACATAATAACCCACATGTGGACGGAAGTATTTTGCTGCAAGATGCTCCGGACAACAAAGTGGTTGCTAAGTTGGTCAAGCAATTAGATAAAGATCCAAATAATGCTGAAGCGCGCTTACTTTTAGTCAATGCTGTGATGGCAGTCAGAAAAGACCATCACCTGCCTGCTCACCTGCATATGATGCTGCAGGCAGCCATTCCGATTTATCTTGGAGACATCACTCCAACTTTTTTGCAGTTGGTTGTGCATACTTATCGTTCTTATCTGGAGCGTCTTGCAAATATTCACAAACAAAACATGATGGCCATTAAATCAACTGTGCTGAAAAATGTGAATATGAGTGGGATCGATGTCAATGATGATGATGAAGATGCACATGTGAAAGATAGTGAAGCCATGAAAACTGAGATAAATATTGCAGAAAATCTGATAGAAAATTGTGAAATAGTAATACAAAGTATCAAAACTAAAATGACTTCAACACTTTCGCATGAAGAAATTGAAGACCTGACATCTGAAGGAAAAGCATCCGGCTCTTTTTTTGGCGGCAGCGAAGAAAAAGTGAACCCCAACAAGCAGAATATGATAATCAGCAAGGCAGTACAAGCAATTGAAATGTTGAAACAAATCCCTTTGCTTCAAGGTGCAGGACTCGATCTGGCCCAGCAGTTAGGTCGAATTGATAACAAGCTGACCTACCCCCTGGTGATGGAAGGTAGAATTCAAATGCAGGCCCTTAAATATCAATTGCTGCGGATAGAGAGTGGAGACCGTGGTGCTCGTGAAAACATGGCACCTGTTTACAATCTGGCAGTTGTAGCATACCGCAAAGCCTTAAAGCTTACCTCAAAAACAACTCCTAAAAAATCTGACCTTCCTGTTCTGACAGAATTCGGTAATCTCACACATTACGGTTTCATTCACCGTGACCTGATGCGCTTTACCATGGATGGAATCCATAATTTGGTTAAGTTGGGAAAAGAATCTGTAGATGCAGCAGTTACTGTAGATGATAGTTTTGTCCCCCTCCAGAAGCGTTTGGAAAGTTCATTAACTCAACTATCACTAGCTGCGGACGAGGCAAGCTTAAAAGTCAGATTATCCTGAGTCTGCCTTATAACAACTGTGGAAAATCTTCTACAAAAAATTAGAAACAACTGGACACTTCACCAATTGTCGATTCCAGAAAACAAGCTGGATAATGACAGAGTCTCAAAAAAGAAGACTCAGCTGGTAGTTTGCGTCAGTGGCGGAAGCGACTCAGTTGCTCTACTGCATTTATTCCGGCAACTCAGTGGACTGCTACGATTGCAATTACATATTCTGCATTTTAATCACCGGTTGCGTCCTGAAGCAGCAGAGGAGCAGAATTTTGTTAAATCTCTGGCAACTCAGTATAAAATCCCTTTTCATCTGGAAACTGCGAATCAGCTAAAACCAGGACAGCTTGGACTGCAGGAGTCTGCACGTAAATGGAGGATTACTGAGTCACAAAAATTACTAAAAATGATTGGAGAGGGTTCTATTGCTACCGGGCATCATGCAGATGATCAAACAGAGACTCTTCTGCTTAAATGGCTCAGAGGAGCGCATATTTCAAACCTGCAGGGCATGAGTTGGAAAAGTCCGCCTTTTGTCCGTCCTTTACTCAACTGCAGTAAAATAGAACTGCAGGAATATCTAAAAAGCAATCAGCTGACCTGGATGGAAGACAAGTCCAACCAAAGTCCGGATTATTTGCGTAATCGAGTCAGGTTGGAACTGATTCCGCTTTTAGATGAATTAACCCGGCAGGGATTACAAGCCCGTATCAGTAATTTAAATGACCAAAGCCTGCTTCTTAGGGAGCAGTTGGATTCAGAGTATGCTGACTGGCAAAAGAGTTTCAGGAAAAGCTCAACTGCATCATCTGCAGTTTTGTACTTAGCAGACTTGTCACAGGAAAATGAGTTGCTTCAGCAGGAAATTATGCATAATTTTATTACTGTTGAAACTGGACTGACTTTGAACTACAACAAGCTCCAGAGTATTTTTGATTTACTAAAAACAGCAGACAAAACATGGAAGATACAGCTTTCACACAATTGGATTATCTGCAAATCTGCACACGAACTAGTATTAAAAATAAGTTCTGAAAAAGAAAATCCATAAATTTAAAAGCATTTATCAATCCGGCAGAATTCATAACAACACTTTCATAATTTAAAAAATAGAAATAAGACTCAAGGAAAAATATGCGAATCGGGATTGACATGGGTGGAACAAAAATTGAGGGTATTGCAATTGCTGATAGTGGTGAAGAATTGCTCCGCAGGAGGGTTGCTACCCCAAAACATGATTATGCCGGTACAGTCAGCGCAATTGTAGATATTGTGCTGGGGCTTGAAGCAGAAACAAATATGCAGGGTACAGTTGGAGTAGGTATTCCAGGTGCAATTTCTCCACAAACAGGACTTGTGAAAAACGCGAATTCAACCTGGCTGATCGGCAAGCATTTTGACTACGATTTAGAAACCTCTTTAAAGCGTAAAATTCGGCTGGCAAATGATGCTAATTGTCTCGCCGTTTCTGAAGCTGTGGATGGTGCTGGAGCAGGTTCCAAAGTGGTTTTTGCCATTATTATTGGTACCGGTTGCGGGGGCGGAATCGCAATTAATCAACAAGTACACACTGGATTTCAAGCTATCGCCGGCGAGTGGGGGCACATTTCTTTGGGTTGGATGACTCCAGAAGAATATCCGGGTGTTGCTTGTTACTGTGGACAACGTGGCTGCCTTGAAACATTTATTTCCGGAACTGCTTTTGAGAATGAATATGAACTTCAAACCGGAATCCGCAAACGTGGACGTGAAATTGTGGAATTAATTCAAGCAGGAGATTATGCTGCAGAGAATGTTATACAAATTTACGAAAGCCGGTTGGCACGTGCAATTGCAACTGCAGTAAATTTTATTGATCCAGACGTGATGGTAATTGGCGGAGGAATGTCAAATGTATCCAGAATATATAAAACTTTACCGGATTTAGTTCGGCAGTGGACTTTTGGCGGAGAATTCTCAACTCCGATTCGTCAGGCAAAGCACGGAGATTCCAGCGGCGTCCGGGGAGCGGCCTGGCTTTGGTAATTAATCTTCTCTGGATTTCTCAACCAGATAGCAAAATCCAATCACTTGATAAGTTATTGATAACGGCAAGAATAACCAGCCGATAAAAGGTATAAAAGCCAGAATAGTCGGCAGCCAGCCTATTCTAATTGGAATCCAACGCCAAGATCTCCGGAGTTCTGCTGCTTCCTCCTGATTTGCTAAACTATCCAAATATGCATGCATGCTGGAACGTCCCATCAGATGTGATTCAAGTACAAATACCAGAGGCAATCCTATCACCGGCAGCAGGCCAACAAACAACAACAAAACCGGAAATAGAATGGATTTTAATGCTTCTTTAAAAATATATTTAATTTCTGTCAGCCATTCATTCAAAGAAAATTCAGGCTCATCAATTCTTCTAAAATGTTTAATGACCTTTTTTACCAGACTTTGATGCCAGAGACTCAGCAACTCAACTGAAAAACGTAAAGAGACCAAAGCTATCACAGCTGCAACTGTCAGCTGAATACTCCACAATATTACCTGTCCGACTGCAGCCCAAAAGCCGGTGTCTCCTCCAAATATCCAGTTGATAAATGGACTCAGAAGTTGAAAATAAATCAATCCGTTCAAAACTATTGCAACTGCAAAAAAAATGAGATAATTTAACAACATTCCTCTGATTGCCATTCCACGAAGGCCTTCAATCTCTGCTAAAGCCTGGTTACCAGCCCTGAATACTGTCAGAGCATTTGCTTTAATCATGGTTACTTTTTTTAGTGCTTTGGATTCGTTCATAATTCCTCTTTTATACTGCAATTTTAACAGTAAGTTTAGCTGACTTTGTCAAATCCTGCCAGTTTCTGATAGAACAGGATTCTCAGATATTTATTGGATTTGATATATCTTCCACAAAAAGCATTCAATTTGCATTATTGTAGCAGATATTTTTTATTGCAGATTAAATCTAAATTATAACTGAGTAGACTGTGTTAAAATTTAAGTTGTTGGTGTTTTGCTGCTGTTTCTTCAGTTATTCTGCTGCTGCGGAAGAGCTTTGGCGCTTGCGCTATTTTGTTCCAACTTCAGTAAATAGTAAAATCACATTTGGTACAAGTAAGACAGAGGAAAAACTGGACACAAGCGGTCACAGCGGTTATTTGATTTTTTCAAATGGAATTGGAGTAGGTTACAGCGTAGTGCGCACAAGTGAGCATATTACGGGTATTTCATACGCATTTAAGAATAACTACCTCGACTTGTCATACACCATTGGAAAAAAACTCAGTCTTAGCTTTGGGGCAGGTAGATTAATTTATGGCAGAGGTGATCTTAAAATAAGTGGAGAAAATTATACAACGGAGAACAGTTCTGGTGAGGCTATCTTTTTGAACTTCGGTATTCCTTTTATTGGAGGTGAATTGTTGCTGGGTTACCGCCAAAATAACAACACATATAAGAATTATCAAAAACAGGTCTCAGGAGAGACTGTAATGTTAGCTGATTCTGTAAAATTAATTTCCGGACAAATAAATGTCGGTTTCGGATTCCTTTTTTAAACTCAGTGTCTTTTCTTTACATTTCTTATATTCACAGAAAAATGCAGGTAAAGCTTAAACTACCTCTACATTTTTATCCTCTTACATTATGTTTTAGAAAATATGTCTGAAATAAACCCTCAATTTATGCTCCGTGCTTTGGAACTTGCAGAAGAGGTTCGGCATATAACCGGAGATAATCCCTGGGTAGGATGCGTGATTGTCAAGGATGGAATAATTCTGGCTGAAGGACAAACGCATTCTCCAGGCCAACCACATGCAGAAGCAGATGCAATACGTAATGCAGAAATTGCCGGACATTCTCTGACAGGTTCTACACTTTATTCTACTGTGGAACCCTGTTCTTTTCAGGGAAGAACACCTTCCTGTGCAATGGCAATTGTTGAAAAACAAATTGCTCAAGTCGTGATCGCAATTAGAGATCCGCATCCTCAAGTTAACGGAGAAGGTATCCGGTTGCTAAAAGAAGGTGGTGTCATGGTCACAGAGGGACTGGAAGAGCAGGCAGTTCGAGGATCATTACAAGCATGGCTGGAAGGTTTCAAATGAGTACAAGCCGAGAGTATCCGAAACGCCCCTATGTTGGTGCCGCAGTCATAGTACTGAGAGATGAAGAAGTCTTGCTGATAGAGCGCGGAAAAGCACCAAACAAAGGACAGTGGAGTCTTCCCGGCGGCAAACAACGACTAGGCGAAACAGTAGTTCAAACTGCTCATAGAGAGATTTATGAAGAGACTGGAGTCAAAGTTGGAAAGCTTGGACTGGTTGATGTCGTGGATGTAATTATACCCGACGGTCATGGAAAAACTCTATATCATTACACTGTTATCGATTTTCTTGGCAAATGGATCTCAGGGGATTGCCGTGCTGGTGATGATGCTCAGGCTGTTCGCTGGTTCAAATTGAATGAACTCGATTCACTTTCCCTGTCGACAAAAACAAAGGAAGTGATCCTCAATGCAAGCAGCATGATTGAGATAACAAACACTTTCTAAATCAAAATTTTTCAGTACAATTATTTATTCCACTGACAGGAGTACTAGACCTGAAATCCAGTATTTTCCTTTTTCCTTTTCCTGTAACCTTCTTCTTCCCAGGTTAAAAAGCGCTTGCCAATTACATCTCCAGTATCCTGTACAGAGATAAATGCATCCGGATCTGTTTCAAATAGATATTCTTTCAGTCTTCCTAATTCCAACAGGTTAATCACAGTATAAATGACTAGTTTTTCTTTTCCTGCATATCCACCTGAAGCATGAAAATAAGTGAAGCCGCGGTCTAGTTTTTGTAAAACATTTTCGGCAACTTCTTTGGGTCTGGATGAGATAATAAAAATCGATTTGCGCTGAGACAAACCAACCTGCCCTTTTTGTAGACTCCAGCTGAAAACATACATAAATATTCCTGTATAAAGAGCAGTTTCGAGATGATGAAGGTATGCATTACTAAAAATAACAACAAAATTAACTAAATTAAATACTGTTCCAATTGGAATTGCAAAGCGCTTCTTGATAACTGTTCCTAATATATCCAAGCCGCCGACTGAACCACCCAGACGTAAATAGAATCCTGTACTGAAACCTGAAATTACTCCACCAAAAATAGCTGCCAGCATAGGATCTTTGATAGCTATTTCATAACCCTGTGTCAACTCCAGACTTGTAGTATAAATCCCCATACCAATCAGAGATGTAATAATGAATTTTAATGAAAATTCACGAAAACCAATAATAAATAACGGAATATTGATCAGAGCATAAAGCAGGCTGAAAGGAAGAACATCCTGTATTGAATCATAAAACAATAAAGCAATACCAGTCAGTCCTCCTGCAAAAAAATGCTGAGGAATTAAGATACTATTTACTACTCCACCGAAGACAAAACATCCGAATGTCAGGATGAGCAGCATATACCAATATTTCCATGTCTGCAATGCCTGCGAAAATTCTTTAAAGTCTTCCTTTAATTGATTCATCAAATATCCAAATGAAAAACAAAAAATGCAAAAAAAAACGGGATGACCGCTTGTGCAGGCATCCCGTCTAAATCGTATTTATTCTAATAATGAATTATGAAGCAGTTTGAACACTAACCGCACAAGGGCCTTTTTGACCCTCTCCAACTTCGAATTCCACGTTTTCTCCTTCTCTGAGATATCCCCCGCGGACCTCAGAATGGTGAACGAATAAGTCTTTTCCGGACTCTTGCTCTATGAAACCATAACCTTTGCGTTCGTTAAACCATTTTACTTTGCCTGTTGCCATTGTGACCTTATATATTAATTAAAAAAACTCTTCTAAATGAAGAGAGAATTGTTATATACTGACATATATAATTATAAATGCAAGTAAAAAAACATATATCTTTCAACTTTAGCAGTTTATTGTTATTTGGCTTTTGTCTCAACTGCTATCGTTTCTTCTGACAATGTCTCAACCAGACCAGCATAAATTCCACTTTGTTCCATCAACTCCTGATGTGAACCACGCTCAACAATTCTTCCTGCATCCATGACCAGAATCAAATTAGAGTGTCTAATAGTACTCAGGCGATGAGCAATTGCTATTACAGTTTTATCATGAAATATTCGTTCAATTGCTTTCTGTATTAGATGTTCTGTCACAGAGTCTACAGAACTGGTGGCCTCATCCAACACAATCAAATCACTTCCTCCAGCTAGTGCACGGGCAAAAACAATCAAACGCCCCTGGCCCTCGGAAAGATTTTTACCTCCTTCGAGCAATTTAAATCCATATTGCTCTGGCAGGTTTTGGATAAATGAATCTGCATAAACATATTGTGCAGCTTGCTGAATTTTTTCGAGTGTTATTTCCGGGCGGTTCATTGCAACATTAAAACTAATACTTTCCTCAAACAGATACGACTCCTGTTGCATCAGAGCTATCATTCGCTGAAGATGACTCCTTGAAATTTGCTTCAGTTCAACATCATTGATTTTTATTGAACCTTTGTAATTTGTATAGGTTCTTGTCAGGATCCTGACAATTGTTGATTTTCCGGAACCAGTAGCACCAACAATTGCTACACTCTCACCTTTGAATACCACAAATGAAACTCCCTGTAAAACCCAGGGGCCGTTTTCTGAGTAGCGGAAGTAAACATTTTCAAAACTCAGTTTTACAAAATTCTGAAACTGTTTCGACATTTCTTTTTCGTTTAGCCCCGCTGAATTATACGTATTCCCTTCTAATTCCAAAGCAGTATGCTCTTCGGGTATTTCACGAAACATTTTATCAATATTTTCCAGTGATGAAAGAGATCTCTGGAAAACAGAAATTTGTTGAGTGAATTCTCGGATTGGTACAAATATTCGATTCAGCGTGTTGATAAATCCCACCAATACTCCAATTGAAACTATACCAGCCAATATTTGCTGAGCACCATACCAAAGCATCAAGGCCAGGGCAATTGAAGTAATGCCCTCAATTATCGAAAAAAGTGCGGCATCAAAAAAATTAGAGTGAGTCTGCGCTTTAAAAAAAAGACTCGTTTTTGTCTCAAACCGCCTTTGAACTTTAGCTTCTGCAGCATAGAGCTGAATTGTTTTAACACCATTTAAACATTCCTGTAAATAACCTGTTGCATCTGCAAGTGCCTCGCGGGTGAGGTTATAGTAATGTCGTAAATGTCGCCGTAAAAAATTACTGACAAAATAAATCGGCGGCAAAATGAGTAACACCACCAGCGTGAGCTTCCAACTTAAGGCAACCAGCAAAATCAATAGTGCAATTGCTTTGAGAAAATCAGTGAAAATTGAAAGTGCGCCAATGGCCAATGAATCATTGAGTGCTTCCATGTCACTGGTCAGTCGTGTTAAGACAACACCTATTGGGCGCTGGTCAAAGAAAGAACGGGGCATGGAAAGGATATGCGCATAGAGTTCGCTGCGCATTGTACTAATCGCGGATTGGCCTGTTTTTTGGAGTGAAAATGTGTAAACCGAATCAGAAATGTAACCCACAGTAACTGCTCCGACCATCAAAGCCACCATTTGATACAAGCCCGCCAGATCTCCCGGCATGATATGATCATCGATTATTCGAATGATGAGCCATGGTATCAGAAGAGTTGAACCAATAGAAAATGGAACAGTCATTACTCCCAGCAACACATTTTTCCAATGCGGACGTACATAGGTCAGAAAGCGCTGAAATAATTCCCAGTCGTTGACTTCTTTGTTCAAGTTTAAAACTGATTAGGGTTCGATTACAACAGAGGTAGTAAGATACTTCACAGACACTCTCTAATAGAAGCCAACTGAACACAGGTCACAAAAATTTGCATTGCCTGATCCAGATCTTCAACACTGGGAAATGTCGGAGCAAGCCGAATATTATTATCGTTTGGATCTTGACCATATGGAAAAGTAGCACCCGCCGGAGTGAGCTTTACACCTGCTTCACCTGCAAGGCTGACAATTTTCTGGGCCAGTCCCGGCAATGCGTCAAATGAAACAAAATACCCGCCTTGTGGTTTACACCAATTCCCCATACCTTTTCCTGCCAATCCGTTTTCCAGGTGTTTTTGGACCATTGCAAATTTGGGTCGCAAAATTTCTGCATGTTTTTGCATATGTTGCCTGACACCAGCAATATTTTTCAGAAAGAGTAAATTGCGCTGCTGATTAAGTTTATTTGGCCCAATACTCATAATTGAGAAGTGTTTACGAAAATATTTCAGGTTCTTCTCTGATGCACCCAAAAACGAAATTCCACCTCCTGCATAGCTAATCTTAGAAGTGGATGCAGTTAATATTAAATTGTCCTCAGTTCCATGTTTACGGCAATAATCCATCACATTTGCCAACTCTTGAGAGTTTTCAAAGAGGTCATGTACACCATAGGCGTTATCCCACATCACACGAAAATTTGGACCGGCAATTTTTCCAAGTGCTGCAATTCGTTCCACAACTTCTGCTGAATACACAGTTCCAGTAGGATTAGAATATTTTGGTACGCACCACATGCCTTTGATTGATGAATCGTTGCGGACCAATTCTTCTACTGCATCCATATCAGGGCCATCATCCAGCATTATTACACTGACCAACTGAATCCCCAATTCCTCACAGATGCTAAAATGCCGATCGTATCCGGGAACTATGGCCAGGAACTTCACTTTATCTTCCTTAACCCAGGCCGTATCCGGACCTTGAGATCCGAGATGATGAGCATACAGCAGATAGAGATACATCAATGTTAAACTGCTGTGATCTCCTGCAATCACTTCTGATTCCAAAAGCCCCAGCATTTCACTGCCAAGTTTCCGGGCTTCAGAAATACCATCCAAACCGCCATAATTTCTAAGATCTGTTCCGCTTTCAGAAATCAGTTTGTCTTTTAGCAGTCCCTCCATTCCATCTGCAAGATCCAACTGAGCAGTACTCGGTTTACCACGTGTGAGATCAAGTTTAAGTCCTGCATCTTTAAATTGCTGATACCTTACTGCAAGTTTTTTTTCCGAAGCCTGCAGTTCTTCATTGGTCATATTTTCGAGCTTCATATTTTTTCTTGATTTTGGTTTAAGTTAATGTTTTTATTATCATATCCGGCCAGCAAAGTGTCAATCCTGAACATCACTCCAGCCCTCTTTATTTCCACTCCATAATTTTTTTACAGAACAAACCACCATCACCCAGAAAATCCTGTATGATATCAAAATGATTTTTTTGCTGAATTATCGCCAGTTCTGCAGCAACTTCATTTTTTTGCAGGAAGAGCGCATATTGTTTAGATTGACGTATAAATTCTTGAGATTCAGTTGCACCTACTGCAATAAAAACAGGAGCTGAACAGGTTGGTTTTCTGAGTACAGGACTGTTTCGCAGAACTTCAGTAGCAGTCAACTGCAGTTTTGGTTGAAGCCAGGAAAAGGGGAATGGTGTCAGCTCAAATAAGCCACTGATGGGCAAATAACCTTTGATTATATTTGCAGTTAAATCATAGTCTTTTTCCCATTCTGTACTCATTAACATGCCTGTCAAATGACCACCTGCAGAATGTCCGGAAACGGTAATGCACTCCGGATTACCACCAAACGATGCTGCGTTACGGAAAGTCCAGACGACTGCAGCCCGAGCCTGCCTGACTATCTCGTCGAGGCTCACCTGCGGACAAAGTGCATAATTCACCAGAACAGCAGTAATTCCGTTGCTCACCAGTCCTTCTGCTACAAAAGCAAAATCTCTACTGCTCAGAGAGTGCCAGTAACCACCATGAAAAAAAATGTGAATTGGACTATTTGCTTTTTCTGCAAAATAAATATCTAGTATTTCTGCTTTTGTCGGACCGTACTGAACCCCGGATTGATGTGAGTACTCTTTGAGCACCCTGGCACTCTCTGTAAAATAGTTTTGAATCAACTCATCAGTATTTTCCACGATGAAACGAGGATTATATTCTTGATCTATTTCTTCCTGAGTAGAAAAATTATGATAGAGCATTTTCGATCCTGCAGTCTCTCAATTCTAACATCTTTAATTCAATAACATTCATTTTAAAATTTCTAATATTTTATGCCGATTTTTCTACATCTCTTTTAATGTAGAGTGGGTGAACCAGTGCATCGTGGTTATATTCAGGCTGTTTCATTTTAAAAGCTCCCAGACGGTCTAAAATCAGTGCATCAGGTACAGGATAATCTAATTCCAACAACTCCAGTTTTTCAAAAAGCAGTTCTGTTTTTCTCCGCTCAGAACTCACTCGATACAACACCACCGGTTCCGTCCTTGAGTTTTCAATGAATTGCTCAAGAGTGCTGAGCATTATTTCAGACTGTGCAACTGCTTGCCCTTCAATTACCCTGAATCTCGCCTGAAAAACTTCCCTTCGTGTACAGTTTAACAATACATGAAAATCATTTTTAAGCTTGCTGATTTGTCCTGCAAGTAACTCCAGTGAATTAACAGCAATAACTGGCTTTTTGTAAACTTGTGCAAATGTTTTAACAACTGCCATACCAATTCTGACACCGGTATAGGAACCGGGTCCACAGTTAATGACATATGCGTCTACATCTTTTAGACTAAGTTCTGCATTTTTCAGCAATTCATCAAGAACCCCAAAAATTATTGCTGAATTCCGCCGATGACATAATGAGTAATAATTTGCTAATACTACCCCATTTCGTGTCAAACACAGCGCTAAATGTTCAAAAGAAGTATCGACTGAAAGTCGTATCATGCACTATCCTTGTCCAAATTAGCTGCTCCTTTGAGCAGAGATAAAATCGGTTGTTCCAAAGTTTTAAAAATTGTGTCAAAATTACTGAATTCACTTTGCAGGATAAGTTGTCTCTGATTTTCAGAGACTGTTTTGAAACATAAATTTAGAACAGGTTCATCTGTCAAATAGTCAGGTATAAACTCAGGCCACTCAACCAGTGTTACACCTTGTTCAGCAATCAGGTCTTGACGGTCAAAATCGTCCAATTGTTCCTGTTCAGTCAAACGAAAGAGATCAACGTGGTAAACAGGCATTTTTCCATGATAGATGTTAACCAGGGTATAAGTGGGTGAAGTTACTATTTCCGGAAGTACACCCAAACCGGCACAAAGACTTTTAGCAAAGGTGGTTTTACCGGCACCCATCTTTCCCCATAATAACAAAATTGCTCCGGCAAACAAATCTGAGGCTATTATTCTGGCGGCAGCAGCAGTTATTTCCAGGGAATTTAACTCAATTATTATTTTTCGCATCAAACAGTCATGAATCCGAGGGTGCTCATCAGTTGTCAAAATCTCGGCTACTCTACCCCTTTGGATTCTGGAAAAAAAACCGGAGGAACGTGGGACATCCGGAATCTTAATCTGGATTTATATGCCGGAGAACGAGTTTGTTTCCATTTTCATAATGAGGAGCAGAAAGAAGTATTGTGGCGTTTGTTCCAGCAAAAGCTCAAGCCCAAAACTGGCTCATTTAGAATCTCCGGTAATTTGCATATCCAGACAGATAGTAGATTATGGGCAGGTTTAAACAAGAATGCAACCCTGCAGGAAAACCTGAATTCAAGACTTTTTTCGACACGACCTTGGTTTTCCGGACAGCGAAAAAACCTGGAAACGTTAATGGACCGTTTGTGTTTGAGTGGTCAGATACAGCGCCTTCCTGTGCAGGAACTTAATCCTGAAAATGCTGCCAGGTTTTGGGCCCTGATGCTGGTGGCAGCACAGACTACAATTGTTTTGGTTGACCAACTATTTTCTCAACTGGACGAAATCAGCCTGCCCTTTATACAAGAATGGCTTGCTGCATATGCAGGCAGTGTAATTTTGTTCGGTGAACATACGAATTATTTTAAGGCAGTAAAGACCTGGGACATCGACCAGCAAATCATGCAAAAACCTGTTTTTAATTCCAACATCAGCTTTTCAGCAGATGGTCTGGCAAAGATTTGCTGAAGCAGAAATAGACTTAGAAATCCAGCAACCGTTTTTTTGCCGACTTGTTATTAATTTTTTAGTAAAAACTCTATTCTTACTCTACTCTACATAGTTTAACAAATGCAGTTTAGTAAAGATTTTATCCGCAAAGTAGCTGAGGCCACAGATCTTGTTGATTTGATCTCCAGGCATGGAATAACGCTCAAAAAAGCCGGTGTAAACTTCAAGGGACTGTGCCCATTCCACTCAGAAAAAACCCCGTCCTTCAATGTCAACCAACAACGAGGTTTCTTTCATTGTTTTGGTTGCAATGCCAGCGGAGACAGTATCAAATTTCTAATGCAATATGATCGGCTTTCCTTTACTGAAGCAATTGAAGAACTGGCAAATAGTGCCAGTATTCCGTTGGAAATAGAATCAGGAGCAGCAAGACAAAAAAACCTTGATGAAGACCGCGGGTTACATTGTCTCAAAGAAGCGTCTTCTTTTTACAGAGAAAATATGGCTACTGCAGGACAGATTGCAGTGGAGTACCTCCGTCAGCGTATGGTCCCGGAAAGTATGTGCGAACAATTTCAAATTGGGGTTTCTCCTGACGAATGGCAGGGCACTTTGAATTATCTGCAGCAAAAAAACATTAATCTTGCAGACTTGTCTAAAACAGGTTTAATCAAAGTCAGTGACAAATCCGGGAGACACTACGACACTTTTCGGGGACGATTGATGTTTCCCATCAAGGATGTTCGTGGACGTTGCGTTGGTTTTGGTGCACGGGCAATTAAAAAAGATGATCAACCAAAATATCTAAACAGTCCGGAAACTACTTATTATCAGAAAAGCCGGGTGCTCTATGGGCTCTATGAAGGTCTTGCAGCCATTCGCAAACAACGCAGATTGATCTTTGTTGAAGGCTACCTTGATGTAATAAGACTGCACGAAAATGGTTTCTCTGAAGCGGTCGCTCCCTGCGGAACTGCATTGTCTGTAGATCATTTAAAAATTGTAAAACGCTATGCAGATAGCGTTATTTTACTCTTTGACGGAGATGCTGCCGGAAAAAATGCGGCCCTAAAACACACCCATCTTTTACTGCCATATGCTCTTGAATCCTATATTTTGACTCTTCCAGAAGGTGATGACCCAGATACATTTTTACTGAATCACGGAAAAGAGGGCTTTGAACATTTGCTGAAACAAAAAGTTCCTGCTTTAGACTATTTAGTTCAACAAACAATAAAAAAATATCCGGACAGTATCCAGGGTAGAATGCAGGGACTTGGAGAACTGATGCCGACCTTGGAGAAAATTTTGGATCCAAAGCGGAGGCAGATAACTTTAATGGCAATCGGCGAAAGAATGAAAATTCCCGTTGAAATTCTTTCTGAGAGCATCAAAATAAAAAGAAGCAAAAACTTGCCTAACAAGCAAAAATTTGATAGTATTAAACGTTTATCCATTGATGAGAATCTTTCTCAAGATGAACAATGGCTTTTACAAACTTTGTTAAGGAAAGGTGAGTTATGGCCGCAGGTCCGGGAACATCTTAAACCGGAAGAGTTCCAGACCCCGCGATTTCGCCAGCTTTATGCAAAACTCTTGCAGTTACCTGACGCAACATTTCAACCATTCAAACCACACAAAATAGAAAAAACAGACCCTGAATTATTTCAGTCCATCATGCTTCTCCTAGCAGAGGAGATCCCAAGTCACGACTTTGGGTTGTCACTCAAGCGTATCAAAGAACGCAACCTGGAACTTAAATATCAAAACTGGATCCTCAACTGTAAGAGCAATGAAGAACATGCACAAGCAGGCTCAAAAAGAAGACAAGAAGAAAAAAAACTGAAAGATCTTAAACGTATTTTCGACAATATTTTGACTCTTTAATCTCAGCAAGGCTATATGAGTAACGTAAAAAAAAGTGATTCCATTCTTTCTCAAGTTGATGAAAAACTTGTCAAAGAGTTAGTTTCAGAAGGACGTGAAAAAGGGTTCGTCACTATTGACGAAATCAACGAACACCTTGGCGATGAAACTCCGTCCCCGGAACAGCTTGAAAAAATATATGATATTTTTTCAGAGATGGATATTGAAGTTGTTGATTCAGATAAAAAAGCCGATGTCAGCAACGATGCATCAGATGCAATACAAGAACTGAATATTAGTACCAGTGAACTTAACCTTGACCCTGGAGTTGATAATTCTACCGATGATCCTGTACGTATGTATTTACGTGAGATGGGCAGTATACAACTATTGACACGCGACGGTGAAGTTGAAGTTGCCAAAAAAATAGAAAGTGGCAACATAGAATTAATTGAAATTTTCTCTGATTCAAACTTGATTCTACTCTACCTGCAAAATCTATCGCGGCACCTTAAATCTCAAAAAATAAGGGCCCGCCATGTAGTTTCCGGACTAGATGATGATGATAATGTCATTGAAGATGAAGACAAGGCCACAGTTCAGGTGATTGCACAGCTCGACGGTGTTTGGAAACACTATACCAGTGTGAAAAAATTACGCAATTTGCAGGCAGCTAGAAAACTGAAAGCTGCAGAAGAAAAACGTTTGGAAAAGAGTAAAACACTCTTCAAGGAAGCAATTCGCAACATTAACTTTAATTCCCGTCAAATTGAGTTAATGTGTGATGAAATTTTTAATCATAAAGAAAAAATTGATCTAACTTTCAGTAAGATGAATGCCAACATCAAAAGTATTCAGATGTCAGTGGAGGATATGGATCAGTTGTTTCAAGGCTTAAACACTGCAACCAATAAAAAAGACAAAGAAAAACTAGCCAAAGAAATATCAACTAAGTCAGGCCATAAAATCAGTATTGCTAATCGTTTCTTTGAAAAAATAGAACTTAACCGCAGACGTATTACTACGATGATTGAGTGGACAACTCTGTCTTTGGATGACTTCAACTTGGAAGTAAAGAATCTAAAACAGGTTGAGCGCAGAGTTAAATCAGCAAAAAGTCAGCTCGTAGAAGCAAATTTGCGTTTGGTAATCAGCATTGCAAAAAAATACACAAACCGTGGATTACAGTTTTTGGATCTGATTCAGGAGGGCAATATTGGTTTGATGAAAGCCGTGGACAAATTTGAATACCGCAGAGGTTACAAATTTTCAACCTATGCCACCTGGTGGATTCGACAGTCCATTACACGTGCCATTGCAGATCAGGCCCGGACAATCAGGATACCTGTACACATGATTGAGACCATCAATAAACTCTCCAGAATTTCACGGGCAAAAGTACAGGAACTGGGGCGTGAACCAACTGCAGACGAGTTATCTGAAGATCTTGGTATGCCTTTGTACAAGGTCCGTAAGGTACTAAAAATTGCCAAGGAACCTATTTCACTGGACACACCAATTGGTGATGATGAGGATTCACAACTCAAAGATTTTATTGCAGACGAACATGTCAGAGATCCCGGTGAGGCTACTGTCTCTTCAAACATGGGTGAAAAAACACGTGATGCATTAAAAACACTTACGAAGCGTGAGGAAAATGTTTTACGCCTGCGTTTTGGCATTGACTCTGCTAAAGATCATACACTGGAAGAAGTCGGCCAGGATTTTGATGTAACTCGGGAGCGTATTCGTCAAATTGAAGCCAAGGCTTTACGCAAACTACGTCATCCAACCCGAGCAAAATTACTCAAATCATTTTACGAGTAAATTTTAAAATAGTTGTTCCTTAGCACTTAAACCTGATCTTGCCTTTATGTGGTTCTATCGGAGTTTTCTAGTTCTGCTGACCCTCAGTTGTTTGACAGCTGTGGGGGTTATGGCACAAACAGCTGAGCTTCTAAAACCTGTCATCATTCAGAATGTCGAATTGCTGCACCGCGGCAAGCAAACCAGCGTGCGTCTGCTGACCGACAAACCTCCTGTTTTCGAAATTACAGAAAATCTTGCTGCACAAACACTGGTAATTAAATTCAAAAACGCACATGCTGTTTTTACAGATGGACGCATGGAGCGCCTATTCAATGACGCCGAACTCGCAGGTATTCGTTTTTTGGAAATTGGAGATGACAGTTGGGCCCAGTTCAAACTCCAGAAAACAGATTTAAGTTATTCAGTCAGTATCCTCGAAAATCAGGCTGGAGTTCAAATTGATTTCCGTCCCGCATTCCAAATTAATCCCCAACCTGATCCTCCTGAAGATGCTGTTTACAAGTTAACTTCCCTTAAATTTGAGACCCGAAATATCAATTTTACGCGGCTGATTTTTTCATTTGAAAAACCTGAAAAAACATCTGCTATTGGAGAGGTCTCTGAAGACAAACAACCGCCCAGGATTTTCCTGCTTGAAGATAGCCGACAAGCTCAACTTACCATTCGATTACCCAACACATTACCTGCAGAAGAGCTGGAAAAGCTTAAATACCTTGGTAAGCGCGTAGAACTTAAAGCACTTAGTTCAGAAGTTAATCAAACTTTTATTGAATTGAAACTCAATGTTGCAGACTTGAGAGTAGAGCGTCATTTTGTTTCCTCTCCACTTAAGTGGATGCTTGATGTCTACGGAACTATAGACCAGAAAAGTGCAGCTGTTGCTGACGTCGATGGAGTAAAGCTGACTCCGGAAGAAATCAGTGCAGTTGAGACAGAAAAAAAAGCCCGCCGCATCAGAGCTTCAAAAATAAACCCTATTTTACAACTTGGTGAAACAGCCTTTCGCAAAGGTTTTTACGATGAAGCAGTCAGTCATTTCAAAGAGGCCTATGCTCTGGGGAAGGAGCATACTAAAGAAGAATTTGGAGATCCTCTCCATCCCTTAGCTGCACGTGCTCTATTCCGGATTGGCGATACCATTTACACGATGCTGGAACGCAGGATTGGCGATAATTATCACAAAGCAATTGACAGCTACAAAACTGCAATTCGCATCACACAGGATGCAGAAAAGATTGCCACTGAAAATGGTGGAAACTTTGAAGCAACATCTCTGTTGCCACACGCAAATTTCCGGATTGGGCGTGCCTATCAAAAAATGAAATTTCAGCATGAGGCCGCAGTTTACTATAAAATTCTACAGGAGCGTTTTCCAAATTCTGTTGAAGCCATGGAAGCCAGTTTCTGGAAAGGAATGAGCCGCATCGACAGACGCCAATGGGAAATTGGCATCACCGATTTCAAAGAATATTTACGGTCTTCAGCGCAGCCAAAATTTTACGCAGTAGCACATTATAAGATGGCACAGGCCTATTACCAACTTGAGCGTTACATCACTGCCAAGGAATTTTTTGACATTGCACGGTCCGCAGACGATAATTATGTCAAAGATGATCCAACTCTGTTGTTTCATATGGGTGAGACTTATTATGAAAATGCAGATTATGTTACTGCACGTGAAATCTTCAGAATACTTCTGCAAAAATATCCAAAGGCCGATTTTTCCAAGTTGGTTGCCTTACGTTTAGGGGACTTTCTGCGTGATGAAGGCAAGGAAAGCGAAGCAATTCAAGCTTATAAAAATGCAATCAGCAGTTACACAAGGGAGATTGCACTGCTCGGCAAATTACGCATTGCCAACATTCAGGCAAAACGTCCATATACGGATGAATACCTTGAGGCGCTCAAGGTTTATGCCGAAATCCCCAGACTCTATCCGGAAACACCTCAAGCAGAAGAGGCACTGCTCCGGGAGGGCTTGACACTCACTCTTTATGGATCTTATGCACCTGCAATTAAGTCGCTGGAAAGTTTCATGGAGAAGTACCCCCAAAATATTTATGTGCGCAGAAATGTAATTCAGGAAAACATTGACGAAAATCTCAAAGGGTTGATTGATAAATTTTTCCGCAAGGATGACACTCTTGCACTGGTTAGTGCATATAGTGATTACAAGACTAAGTATTTATTTAATTTCCGTTTCAACACCACCCTTTTTCAGACTGCAGTTGCACACCGAAAACTTGGTTTTTATGATGAGGCACTTGATATTCTCCATTTTCTTGAAACCCGTTCCGCAGGTACCGTTGGCGAATTGGTACAGTTGGAAAAAGCACAGACACTGCTGGAAAAAGGTGACCTGACAGAAGCTCGCAACACCGCGGCACTGTTCCTCCAAAAATACCCCGCAAGTCCCTATGATGCAGAGGCACGGCAGTTACTGGCAAGAATCTACAGACAACAAAAATCTTATCCAAAAGCACTGCTAGTTTACAGGCAGACACTCCAGAAGTATGATCAAAACAAGCAACCGCTGTTAGCAGAAATTGCACCTGAACTCTATTATGATTTGGGCGAGTTGCATGAAGAAACGGGGAATTTTATTGAATCCGGAGAAGCTTTTCAGCAAGTAATTGAAAGCTACAACCATCCGGTTGATCACCAGGATACTCCTGAATATATTATCAAAAGTCATTTCATGGCTGCAGATATGTTCAACAAAGCAAAAAATTACCCGACTGCACTTGAGAGTTATCAGCTGGCAATTTCGCTCTATGCAAATAACAAAAACAAAGAAATTATTGAACGGATTTTCTGGGCACGCTACCAAACTGGAACAATTTTTTCGAGGCAACAGAAATTTAAACAGGCTTTATCTATTTTTAAAAATTTGATGGAAACAGAAACTAAAGATTCTCCTCTCTGGAAAAAACTTGCTGCAGAAAATTATCGTTCAATTTCCAACAAGCAATCCTACAACGAATACCTCAAAGAGTAAGCTGTTCCGGAAAATATTGATGCAGTTACGATAAGACCTAATACTTTTCATTAAATTAAAGCACCTGGCTCTATGAGTCTTTGGATTATTTCTTTGCAAATTCCGGCAAGCAAAATTGGGACGTTTATGTCTGATTATTTTATAGTTCCAACGTTCTGCCGTGCTCTGCAACGCTGTCGATCAGCATCTTTTTAAGATCTTCTCTTTTAAATTCAGGAAATTCTAATAACTGCTTTCTGACTTCCGCCAGCTCTCCTTTCAAAGCTGAGCGCTGCATTTCCTGCAGTGTTTCATGTTCACTCTTCAACTGTGTCTCCACAGAACGGTTACTTTTTGGCGTTAAAATGTAACCTGGAATTTTGTTGCGCTCACTTGCAACTTCATACCTGAATTCATATTTTTTTGTTTTAGTATTTGCCATTGACTTTTATTTTGAAATTCTTTGTCTCTGCAGATTCAGGCAGAATGATCATGCCTGCTATTATTTTAGAAAAAAGAGCAGACACTTTTTCTTAAAAAACAGCACAGCAGGTGCTTAGCTGATTTTTGATTATTGGACATATAAATCACCTGCTTAATCATCCCAAATTGAGTTTTTCGGAGTTTCCTCTTCCACTTTCTCCTCTACTTTTTCTTTCTCACGTAGACGTTCCTGTTTGACAACTGTTCCAAGATACTGCAACAGAGACTGCATTCCATCTCCACTGACAGAAGAAATCCGAAATACCTTTTCACCAGTTCCCTCCAACTGCTGTTGCAGTTTGTCCAACTCTGCTAAGTCGCTAACGCTGTCCATTTTTGTCAGTGCAACTGCACGTGTTTTTTCCATTAATTTTGGCGAAAATAATTCCAGTTCTTCAATCAAAGTCTGGTATTCTTCTTCCGGAGGATTTTCGGAAAAGCCGGAAACATCAAGCAAAATCAGCAAGCTGGCCGTACGTTCAATGTGACGCAAAAAACGATCGCCAAGCCCTTTGCCATCGTGTGCACCTGCAATAATTCCGGGAATATCAGCAATCACAAATGGATCAAGATTACTTATTTTTACTACTCCAAGCTGCGGAACCAGAGTTGTAAAAGGATAATCCGCAATTTTAGGTCGTGCCTGAGAGACACTGCTGATCAGTGTGGATTTACCTGCATTTGGAAAACCAACCAGACCAACATCTGCCATCAATTTCAATTCCAGCCGAACCCAGCATTCATGTCCCGCTTCTCCCGGCTGATGATATTCCGGAGCACGGTTGGTTGAAGTTTTGAAACGGGCATTACCACGACCACCGCGTCCACCTGCAAACAGCAAGTAATCCTGCTCTGTTACAACCTCCAAAATAATTTCAGCAGTTTCGATATCCTTAACCACTGTGCCCAGCGGAACACGTATGTAAAGATTCTTGCCATTACGCCCGTGTCTATCGCTGCCGCTGCCGTTAATTCCATGTTCTGCATGCTGATGCTGTTGAAATGAAAGATCCAGCAGTGTGTTCTTTGCTGAATCTCCAACCAAAAAAACATCACCGCCTTTTCCGCCGTCTCCGCCATCCGGGCCTCCATGAGGAATATATTTTTCTCTCCGGAATGCCGTACAGCCGGCACCTCCATTTCCGGAGCGTACATGTATTTTTACAGAATCAACAAATTTCATAAATTAAAGCAGGCCAACTGGTGTTTACAGTTCAGTTCAAAAGTCTGATCAGGTTGGCATATTTTACTTGATGTTCAATTGAAGGGCAAGTCATGCGCACATTTCTAATACTAATCCAAAATTTTTCTTTGCCATTTTACAGATTTAGGGTATAACACAAACTCATATTTATTTTGAGTTAATTTAATCAGGCAGGAGGCATGGAAGAGGCTGTTACAGAAGGAGTTCAGGTACAGGTTGAAGCGTTTTATCTTGATGAACATTCAGTACCTGAAGATGAACACTATGTCTTTGCATACCGAATTCGACTGAAAAACTTAAGCTCACGAAAAGTGCAGCTTTTAAGTCGTCACTGGATTATCACCGACAGTAATGGAGACACAAATGAGGTGCGGGGTGAAGGAGTGGTGGGAGAACAACCGATTTTAGAACCCAACGAAGAATATCAGTATACCAGTGGATCTCAGTTGAAATCTGCAATGGGAACAATGCAGGGTTCATATCAAATGATAACTACAGAAGGTGAAGAATTTGAGATAACAATACCCTGTTTCACACTTGCTGTTCCGGGAGTTATAAATTGAGCAGTGCGTTATTTGATTTTGAGCAAAATTGCTCCGGATCCACCAAAACGAGGTGGGGCCTGTTGAAAATCACTGAGATACTTTTCCCCGTTTCTTTTTAGCCAGAGTTGAACCTCCCTTTTAAGTACCGGACCCTGGTTTCCAGAATTGTGACCTTTTCCGGTAATTATCAGTGCTGAGCGTAGTTGATTTGCATGACAGCTCATCACAAAATTCTGCACCATCATAATTGCTTCTTCACGGGTTTTACCATGCAGGTCCAACTCAGCATCCGGGCTAGATACAGAGTCATATGATAAAGATTTGTTTATTTTCTGTGAAGGTTTTGAGGCTGGCAATTCTACTGCAGGTTCTTTGTCTGGAACATCTTGAACTCCTGCAAATATTTTTTCCATCAACAAATCATTCTCATCCGATTCCTCAAAACTAAGCTTGGACGAAAAAGAGCTTTTTTTGCCCATATTTTGCTGCTGTCAAAAATAGTAACGTGCTGAAACAGCGTTGTAAAATCCTTGGGTAACATCACCGATACCCTGTTGACGCAACACACCTAATTCCAGTGAAAAACCAAAATTTGGACTGCTCAAAGGAAAAAATTCGCTACCGGAATAAAACCTGAAAGCCGTCCCACGTTTACTGTCCTTGGAGATCAAGCCTGCACCTGCACCATAAAAAAGATCGTTTGCACCTTCAACCATGAAGACCCTTGAATAACGCAATTCGAAGCTGAAAGTATTCTGTGTTCCGCTGCTGTAGCCAACAATAAGTTCTGCAGAATCAACTGAATTGAGCCAGTTTTTGACTGAAAGATTTTCTTCATTGCCATTTGGCCGATAATGAAATCCTATCCCAAGCCTCCTGGCAAGACTGCGTCCGGAAGAATCAAACTCGATTAAACTTAAATCCGCCCTGTCAATCTTTAGTTCCTGTGCAGTAAGATGCGATTCAATATACAGAGTTTTTTCATCCATTTTTTTGATATTTCCTTCTAGAGACTCTCCGCTGTTAAGTCGTAAAGTTTCTGCTGCTGCAGAAAAGGAAAACAGAAAAAGGCAAAGCAATAAAAAAAAATGTTTTAGCATAGTACTAAGTTGTTGGTAGTTTAAAATAATTGAACACAAAACCTGAAAAAATGACTGCTTTTTACTCTTTTGTCGGCAGTGTAAGTATTCTGCTGGAAGAATGCAATTCATGAACCTTGCCGCAACATTGATTCACAGGAGAGAGTTGCTTACAGAACTCTCAGTGTTTTCTTGACTTTCAAGGCAGATTTAGCACACAATAGTTCTGTTAATTCAATCAATTTTTCTGCCAAACAAAGTTACAACAGACTCAGTCATTAAACTGCCTATGAATAAAATTCATCCAACTGCCATTATTGAGGATGGTGCAGAGCTTGGTGCTGATGTCGAAATCGGTCCTAATTGCCATATAGGTTCAGCAGTCTCAATTGGTGATGGCTGCCTGCTGAAATCAAACGTGGTACTGGATGGTCAGACCACAATTGGTTCAGAAAATATTTTTCATCCTTTTTCATACATTGGAGGTGAACCACAGGATTTAAAATATAATCAAGAAAATACCTTGGTAAAAATTGGCAGCAAAAACACTTTCCGTGAAGGTGTTTCAGTACATCGCGGTACCGTCGGCGGAGGTGGAGAAACAGTGATTGGTGATGATAATTTATTGATGGGTTATGTTCATGTTGCACATGACTGCCGCATTGGAAACTTTAATATTCTTGCAAATTATACCGGCCTGAGTGGACATGTAACTTTGGATAACTATGTAACCCTCGGAGGTCAAAACGGAGTAGCACAGTTTTTAAGTGTTGGATCTTATGTTTATACAGGTGCTGCTTCCCTGATTGACCGCAATATTCCACCTTATGCCACAGGTTACGGAAATCGTTTTGAAGTAAAAGGTGTGAATATAGTGGGCTTAAAACGTCAGAATTTTAGCCGTGAATCGATTGGTGAAATTCTGGAATCACACAGAATCTATTATCGATCTGAATTAAAGAATGACGAAGCACTGCGTATTATTGAAGAAACATTTGGTGAAAGCAGTGCAGTTCGAGCCTTCCTGGATTTTATTTATTCTGTAGAAGGCGGCGGCAAACACTAAGCTAAGCAGCAAAACAGGGAGTCAGAATGGCAAGCATCATAGATGCACTTGAAGAACGGCTTTTACAATTCCTGCTGGAACAGGAAACAAAAAAAACGTGGGAAGACTGGCTGCAGTGGATTGCAGATCTAGATTGTCCTCTTGAGTTTGAAAAACCACTTCAACTTCCGAACCGCCCTTTTAGTTTTCAAACCTGGCTTGCTGCCTGTGAACGGCAGCTGAGTCAACATCCTGACTGGCAGGCAAGACTCAGCACTCCGGCATGGCTCAAAAGACAACAGATTTCAGTCATGCCAAAATTGCTTCAAAGTGGCGGATATCAATCTCCCGGAATTGCAGAAATTAGCGGACTGCAGGCAGAGTTGGCTCGAATGATTGATCAGATTCACACGGTCCAACAGCGTATTGCAAATCTGGAAACAGGAAGCGGACAGAAATCATTTTTTTCGGCAGCTCAACAAATACCTTCTTTGTCAGTTGCACAGTCATCTCTACCTGCATCCGGACTGGCTGACCCTCTGGGACGACCAGACCTTGCCCGTACACTGGAGAGGGAATTACAAATGCATAGTAAAGGTGCAACTGCAAAAGGTTCTGCCGCGTCTGAACAGGATGCTCCTGAACCGGAAATTGTAAAACTGAAAGAAGCATATCTCAGTTTTAACCGCTGGTGTGACCAGTTTGACGAAGTCCATCTTCATTTACAGGAGTTTGTAAAAGGAGATCTAAGAGTTCAAAGCAGTCATCAAATTTCCTTTCAGCAGTTTTGTCACCGTATTTTAAAAACTGCCAAAGAAATTAAAGAGTTGGAACATGTGCTGGAATCTTTTTCGCGTCTGCGCAGTGGAGGTGTTGATTTAAATTTACAGACAAATCTCAACTCTGACAAAAGTCTAGATGAAGACTTAAATGTAGATTCAAACGCAAACTCAAAATAAACAAAATAATAAAGAAAATGAAAGAACAACTTAACTCGCTCCGTGCAAAGGGGATCAGCGAACTTAATGCGTTAAACAATGCAGATCAGTTACCGGAATGGTATCACCGCTATTTGGGGCGCAAAGGCGAGCTAACCTCTTTACTCAAACAACTGGGTACTCTTTCTGCAGAAGAAAGACCAGTTATGGGAAAAGTCATCAACGAATTTAAGCAGGAGCTGCAGGTATCTTTTGAGCAGCGGCAGCAAACATTACGAGAAAACAAACTTAACCAGGAACTGGAAATAGATGATCTTGATGTTACTCTTCCCGGAAGACCCTGCACGACAGGTCATCTCCACCTGACAACACAGACCCTGCGGAGAATTTATCAAATATTTCAGGAAATGGGATTTCAGGTTTATGAAGCACCTGAAGTTGAAACCGATGAATATAATTTTCAGTTATTGAATATTCCGGAATATCATCCTGCACGTGACATGTGGGACACCTTCTGGGTTGACGACGAAGTTGTTTTGCGTACCCATACTTCACCAGGACAGATTTGGGCCATGCGTGAATATGCACCGGAACCGATTCGTGTTATTCTACCTGGAAAATGCTATCGCTACGAACAAATCACACCACGTTCGGAGCACCAGTTTTATCAAGTTGAAGGTTTGACCATTGGGAAAAATATCCGACTCACAGACTTGATTGGTGTCATGAGTGAGTTTGCCCATAAAATGTATGGTGCAGAACGCAAAGTTCGTATTCGCGGAAGTTATTTCCCCTTTACTGAACCCAGTATCGAAATCGATATGAGCTGCAGCTGCGAAGAAAATGGATGCCGACTCTGCAAATACACAGGCTGGCTTGAAGTCGCAGGAGCCGGAATGGTACATCCTGTAGTCTTGCGCAACGGTGGTTACGATCCTGATGAATGGAGTGGATTTGCCTTTGGAATGGGAGTAGAACGTCCTGCACTGCTCAAACACAGTATCAACGATATTCGTTACTTCTACGGCAATGACCTGAGATTCCTGCAGCAGTTCTAAACATGTTTAATAACTTTGAACCGCAGGAAAAGAAGGCTATTCTGATTTTTATGGCTTTACTTGTCTTAGGACTTGTTTACTTAGGTACTCATGACCTGAACTTGGGGAATACTTACGAACCTTATGTTTCCCCTCTTCCCACAGAAGATGAGTCCTCATCCGGACGATTTCTCTGAAAACTTTGAATTCGTTTCATAGAAATTGGTTTTTTACTCATCCTCCCAAAAACAAACGGCCCACATCAGGATTGGCTAACAAATTATCACCAGTGTCTGCCATTGCTAAATTTCCAGAAACCAACACATAGCCCATATCCGCAAATTCCAAACCTTTCTTGGCATTTTGTTCCACCATCAAAATAGTCTTACCTTCAGTATTTTGCAGGTCATCCAGAATTTCAAAAACCATATCAATAAAGCGCGGTTCCAAACCGATTGACGGTTCATCAACAAGCAAGACTTCCGGTTCCATCACTAAGGCCCGGGAAATTTCTAACAGTCTCCGCTCGCCTCCTGAAAGCACACGGGCTGGGTTACTGCGGCGTTTGGCGAGGCGGTCGTATTTTTGAAAAACTTTTTCTGCCGCTTCTTTGGCTGCGTCCGGACGATCTTTGAGGAAGCCGCCCATCCAAAGATTTTCTTCAACACTCATATCCGGAAAAACGGAATTATCTTGGAGTATATAAGCAATTCCAGCGTTTTTGAGTTTTTGACTGGACGAGAGACGCGTTACATCTTGTGGATTGTCCCCATCTCCGGAAATAATTTGACCGCTGAAAATTTTAGTGAAGCCGAAAATTGAATGCAAAATAGTCGATTTTCCGGCTCCGTTTGGTCCAATCAAACACAGCGACTGACCTTTGGCAACTTGCAGATTCAGACCGTGTAATATTTCCATTTTGCCGTATCCGGCGACTAAATTATCTATTTTTAGAAACGGTTTGTTATTGGCTAGTTTTGCAATTTTTTCAACATCAACAGCTTTCGCTATGGCTTCGGCCTGTTTATTCACATCTTCAACAGAAATTACTGTTTCGACCGAACCTTTGTGATAGCCGAAGGATTTATCTGTTTCTTGCTTTTCAATTTCACTCATGAGGCCCCCAAATAAGCATCAATAACCTTTTGGTCATTTTGTATTTCATCTGGCAGTCCATGTGCCAGCATTTCTCCATGTGCCAGACAGTAAATACTGTCGGCTAAATTCATGACCACTCGCATATTGTGCTCAATCACAAACAAAGTGATACCAAATTTTTCATTGGCAAGTTTGAGACGGTCGATTAAACCGTTGATTAAAGTCGGATTAATTCCAGCTGTTGGCTCATCGAGCAACAATAATTTAGGTTCATTCATTAAAGCCATCGCAAACTCAAGTAATTTTTGCTGACCAAAAGAAAGGTCTCCAGACATTAAATTTCGTTTTTCATAAAGTCCGACAAATTCAAGCAGTTCATCTGAACGTTCGTCAACTTCCGGAGGAAGCCCAGAAAACATAGTGCTGAAATTTGAATCATGAATCAGAGGTGAACTGATACGCATATTTTGCACGCCGGTCATACCACCATAAATGCGGGTTTGTTGAAATGTCCGAAGCATCCCGAGGCGTGCAATTTCTGGAACTCTCAAACTGGATATTTCCTGTCCCTCAAAATACACTTCGCCGTTGTCAAGTGGATGTGTACCGACAATTGTATTAAACAAGGTAGTTTTGCCGGAACCGTTTGGTCCAATTAAACCAACAATTTCACCTTCAGGAACTGTCAGTGAAATATTGTGATTGGCTATTACTCCACCAAATGATTTTGAAGAATTGCAGACTTCAAGAATCGCTTTGTTTTTCATTTTTCGTCCTCCACAGCAACAGGTTCAAGGCGGTGTCCAAACCACTCCGGGAAATGTTCACGCAAGGAACCTAAAATCCCCTGAGGCAAAAAAACCACAATTAAAATAATCAACAATCCCAAAGCAACCCGTTGCCAGCCAAGAAAATATGTCCAAAATAATTCCTGCATAATGTGAAATATTGCAGCGCCCAGCACTGGTCCCCAAAGTGTACCTTTTCCACCTAGTATCGCCATCAGCACCATCCATACTCCAAAAGTAGCACCCGTAAAGGCGACATCCACTGGGTCGATAAATCCGATAATGTTACCCATTATTGCACCTGAAATCCCAAGGAAAAATGCAGATATAGTCCAGCTCAATGCTTTGTATCGAGTGGTGTGAATACCCATGGCTTCCGCTTTGTCCTCGTCATCACGAATAGCGTTCAATACCATTCCGAAGCGTCCCGAATAAAGATATTTACAAGCAATAAAAGTTGCTACTGCCAGCATAAAACACAAAATATAAAAGAATGTTCCACGCTCAATTACTGAATCTGCAGCATCCGGCCAAACAGGAGTGGACATTCCAGATCCGGCTCCGATCAAGTCAATACCTGCCGCAATTTCTCCGGCAGCCACACTCAAACCGAGTGTACAAATTGCAAAGTATTGACCGCGAAGTCCCAAAATTCCACTACCAAGAAAAGCAGCTAAAGCAGCCGCCACAATCCCGGATAAAACTAGACCTGCAGCTAGTCCGATAAAATACTCATCGGTGGCGTGAATGAAAGTGTTTTCGCCTCCAGATTCGTTCCAAGCACCCAAATCAAAATAAAGTGCGACTTGCGTGGAGGCACTGACATACATTCCTGTGCCGAAAAATACTATATTTCCAAAAGAATTATAACCCATTTGCCCACCCTGCAAATCCCAGGTCAGCGCAAAAAGAATGAATATCCAAAGGAATGAAACCTGTTGTATATAAGCAGGCATCACAAAAGGTGCAGCAATGCCAAAGGCGAGAATGACAATATATAACAAAGGATTTGTTGATCCGGTATTTCCGGTGCTAGTTGTACTCATTTTAAAACCTCTCTTTTGCGTGCTAACATCCTTCCGCGCCATACCAGAAAAGCGACAAGTAACAGAAAGATAAAGGCCATTCTAAACTCTGCACCAAATATATAATCAGCGAACTGTTCCGCCACACCAATTCCTGTTCCGGCGGCTATAACTCCGGGCAAATTACCAAGTCCAGCCATAATCACAATCATAAAAGAACGGATGGTGTAAGGCAACCCAATGTAAGGATGGATCGCAAAGGTCATGGCCACCAATGCTCCTGTTGCACCGCAGATAGCAGCATTTAAACTGAAAGTCATAGCATAAACATGATCGGTATCAATACCCATCACACGGGCTGCACGGGCATTCTGAGCTGTAGCACGAATAGCTTGTCCGAGTCGTGATCTCTTGATATAAATGACAAGTAACGCTCCTAGAAATGCGGACACAATGAAAGTAACAATGCGAATATGCGGGATGGTAACATTGTAATCAAACATAAAACTTGTACCAAATCCTGCTTCAGCAATTTGCACATCAGCACCAAACATAATATTCATTAGTTGTTGAATCAAAATACTCAGTCCGAAGGTTGCCAGCAGTGAAATAAATAGATCTTTGTCTACCACCCGGTATATTACAACCTTATATAGCCCGTAGCCAACCACAAACAAAACTACTCCGGCCACCGGGATACCGAACATCGGATGAATTCCAGCCTCATAAAGAAAATAAGCAACGTAGCCGCCCAAGATCACAAACTCACCTTGTGCAATATTGATAATCCGCATAACTCCCCAAACAAGAGCCATACCGTAAGCGGCTAAAGAGAATAACGCACCGATGATAATACCGTCAAGAATCGCTTGTACCGATAAAAACGGTGCTTCAATTAAAAGTAAAATATTGTCCATAAGCGAGAATTGAGATTTAAGTTATATATTTTTTGACGAAAACCAAAATAGATTTTGAAATGTTTTTTTTTAATTCTTAGTACTTTTACAGCGGCTGAATTGTAGAAAGCTTTGAGTTTTGTTTATTAAGCTTTGAAGTAGAGAACAACTAAAAACCTTTAAAAAGCTCCCGTCCAGGCTAAAACTAAACGGGAGCCATCATACTCAAGTGAACCTGAAATTATTAGCGTTCAGACCACTTTGGACGAGGATGGACTAATTTGGTTGAAGCCCACTTTGGTGGAGATACCACCTTATATTTTCCATCAAGAACCTGGAACAAGACCATTGGCTTACCGAGATTTTTCCCAGTGGAGTCAAAGGAAATGTTTCCATAAAATGTCTGCATTTTGGTAACTGCTAATGCATCACGCAACTTATCAGTATCGAAGGACTGTGCGCGTTCAAAGGCGTCTTTCCAAACTTGCAAGGCGGCAGAAGATTCAGCAGCCTGATAAGGAGGATCGTAATTATACACCCCTTTGAAAGTTACAGCATAGTCAGCAGCTGATCCAAAAAGACTGTCGCTGTAACTCAAAGACTTGTGCCATTGTGCTGCACAAAGTGTATATTCGGCTGCATCTCCAAATTTTTCCTTGTATCCGGCAGAATCACAGTGTGTCATTGCCAGCATTGGAACATCTACACGCATTTGCGAAATTTGACGTATCGCAGTTGCTGCACCCTTTGAGTGTCCTGAAACAATCAGGATATCCGGGCGAGTTGCTTTGACTTTAGCCAGTGATGCTGACATATCGTCAATATTTTTTGGCAGCTTATCATCCACCACAGCTTTCATACCATGATTTTTATAGGCTTCTACAACACCAAGGCGTACATCCTGAGAAAACGGATCGTTCTCGAAAATCATGGCAACTTTGAGACTGGATGCTGACTTACCTTTGGCTTCTGCTGCTGCTGCTGCCAAATCAACCGCACTGGCCAGATACTGGTCAGCTGAAGTCAAAATCGCAAACATATAGCGATAGCCCTTGGTGAACAGGGAACGTGATGCCCCGTTGGCTTCCACCATCGGAATTTTGTATTTTTCGGTGACCGGTGCAATGGCCTTGGTCAATCCGGAAGAATACGGTCCCAACATGAACTTAACTCCATCCTGCTTAATCAAGCGCTCGGCTAACTGTGCGGCACGTGCAGGAGTTGACTCATCATCATAATAGATGATGTCTAATTTGTAGCTTTTGCCGCCAACTTTGACGCCTCCAGCTGCATTGAGTTTATTCTTGGCCAACTCATAGCCGTTTTTGGTGTGCTTTCCATTTGTGGAATACTTTCCAGTTAAGGAAACTGCTGCACCCAAAGTGATGGTATCACCAGTCACTTTTGCGAAGGCAATTGAACTGCAGGCCAGAAATATTCCGGACAATAGCACAATACCAATATTAAATATTCTCATCTTTTCTCTCTCTTAAGATTGAGGTTAAGGCATCCCCGACATGGGAACACCAGTTTGTAATTACTTCCTGTTAGATTGGAAGAAGTATAATTTACCTCCATGGTAAACAGTTGGTAATCTTTTTCAAATAACTCAAAATATATCATGAAATGATCGCGAGTCAAATGAAAAAGGTGCACCATACAAATAGATGCTTAGCTCTCCACTGCAAAGGAGTAACCACTCATTAACAGTTTTTTAAATTACTGTTATTTAATGTTTTATTGGTACATACAAACATTTAAGTAGGCCGTAATGAGCTATATTTAGCTTATTAATGCAGGGGGGATTGGCAGAATCTTGCTTATGTTCGATTGGAGAATTTTAATGTGCGCATCCTATTAGGAGTAAAACTGTAAATTGCCAGGTAAAACAAGTAGTCAATGAGCAGAATAAAACGCCCGGATTGATGTGAGCATATTCAATTAGTCAGAATAGGTAGCTCCACTGAAAATACCGCACCACCTTCTGCAAGAGTGCTTGCAGAAATTTCACCACCCAGTTCATGAACAATTCCGAAAGCAATTGAAAGTCCCAGACCCAAACCTTCTCCCACAGTTTTTGTTGTAAAGAATGGCTCAAACAATTTTGGAATGTCTTCTTCAGCAATTCCAGGTCCGGAGTCCTTGATATTAATTAGTGCTGTTTTGTTTTCAGGCCGGCTATCTGATTTAAAGCAAGACGCAGATATAATTATATGTTTTTCTCGCTGTTTTTTCATTGCATCTAAAGCATTTCCAATTAAATTAACCAGTAATTGTTCGACCTTGATCCGGTCTCCCCAGACAAAATATTCGTCCAGCAGGCATTCCAGCTTTACCTTTACATTTTCACTCTGAATTCTTATTGAAAATAAATCCAATGCATAATTAAGTGCTTTTTGCAGTGAAACTTTTTCATGTCCTTCAGTCTCCCTGCCGGAAAAAGTTTTCAGTTGCCTGGTAATTGAGTTCATGCGTTGAATCAGTTCACTCAAAATTGTCACATTTTCCTCAACCGTCTGCCACTGCCCTTTTTTAATCAGCAGTTTGGAACTTGCAACAAAAGTATTCATTGCAGTCAGCGGCTGGTTTAGTTCATGGGCAACTACAGAGGACATCTGTCCAAGTGCCGCCAGTTTGCCGGATTGCGCCAGTTCTTCCTGTGCCAACTGTAACTCAAGGGTACGCTCTTCAACTCGGTGTTCCAGAAGATCACGAGCCTGTTGAAGGGTTTGAAGTTTTGAGCGTCGTTCCCTCTGCAACAAAAAAGCCAGTAGCAGAACAATAATTAATGCTGCCGCTGCCATCGTGCTCAATCTTGCGCGTTGCGTAACTTGGCGTAAATTAGTCAAATAGTGTATTTTCCAGCCAAGTGCTGCCAGATCTTTTGTTTGAAAAAAATAATTGGTCGCAGATTCATCACTTTCATTCTTAATCATCAAAACAGATTTCTTTTCTCCAACAGCTAATTTTTTAAAAACTCCTATAGTTTCCAGCGAGACACCTAGATATTGTTTGACTTCTAATATTTGCTGCCTTGTTTCTTTTGAGAGTGGAGCCAGAGTTGTATATTTCCAGTCAGGATTACTGGAAAGAGATATAACACCATTTTTATCACTAACTAAGACATTATCCCGGCTCATGACCCACTCATTCTGCAGATTTTCCAAACTGATTTTCACTGCGACAACTCCAATTAATTTTGAATTAAACCAAACTGGATGAGAAAGATAATATCCAGGTTTTTTTGTGGTTGTACCAATTGCGAAAAAGCTGCCCTCCTTGCCCTTAATTGCTTCCTGAAAGTATGGTCGGAACTGAAACGAACGTCCAACCAAATTATCTGGAACATCCCAGTTACTTGTTGCCAGCGTCAAACCTTCTGTATTCATCACATACAGCAGGGATGCTGCCGTTTTTTTGTTGGCCTGCATTAAATATTGATTTATTTTTTCCTGAAGATCAGGTTGTTTCTGTTTGCCGGAAAGTAAATTTATGATGTCCTGGTTCTGCGAAAGCAGGTAAGGCAGGTAGCGATATTTATCTATCGTGTTTTGCAGGCTACTACTGTAAAGTTCCAACTGTGATCTGCCAGTTTCAAACAGATTTTGCTCAGCCCATGTTTGACCGTAGTGATAAGCTCCATATATTAACGCTGCAAACAGACCCAACAGGATAAATAGCTTTGGAGTACGAGGTTTAAGCATGAGAAAAATACTGCATAGGTTGAACCGGCTAAATATTGCTCATCAGATAACGTTTAAATAATCTTCCCGCTTGAGCTTGTAAACCGCCATTTTCTGATTTAGTGTCCTGCGAGGAAGTCCCAGCATTTCCATGACTGCTTTAATGTTTCCATGATGTTGATTCAGAGCCTGTTCGATGGCATGCTTTTCAAAAACTGCCATCCGTTCTGAAAGTTGAACATCAGTCTCTGCTGCACCGAGTAACGGAAATGATTTGCCTGGGAATAGTATTTGTTCTAATCCCGGAGCTGCAGTTCCTGATAAGACAAAGCGTTCAGAAATATTTTTTAGCTCACGCACATTTCCAGGCCAGTTATAGTTTTCCAGTGCAGCAATATCTTCTGCAGTTAAGGAACGTGATTCCCGACTGTGCACTCTACGTGCTTCAGAGGCATAATGCTCAAAAAGCAGGACAATATCTTCCCTGCGTTCACGCAAAGGTGGAATGTAAAGTTCTGTAACTGCAAGGCGGTAATACAAGTCTTCACGAAATTTTCCCTCAAGGCTGGCAGTACGTAAATCCAGTTTAGTAGCAGTAATAAGTCGAATATCTATTGGCACACCCTGATTTGAACCAAGACGGATAATCTCTCTTTCCTGTAAAGCACGAAGAACTTTCACCTGCAGACTGAAAGGCATACTTCCAATTTCATCAAGAAATAAGCTCCCCCTGTTGGCATATTCAAAACGGCCGACCCTGCTTTTAGCTGCACCGGTGAAAGCACCACTTTCATGTCCAAACAACTCACTTTCAAAAATTGATTCCGGAACTGCACCACAATTAATCGGCACAAAATTAGCTGAAGAACGCGCACTGAAATCATGTAGACTTTGAGCTACCATTTCTTTACCGCTCCCTGTTTCACCATGAATTAGAACACTGGCATTTGTATCTGCCAAATCTAATATTTGCCGGCGCAAAAGTTCCATAGATGCAGACTCGCCAATGATTCGAGAACGAATACCGTCACGCTGCTCCAACTGTTGACGCAATTTTAGATTTTCCAGAAAAAGAGTCCGCCGTTCTTGAGCACGACCTATTGCTTCCAACAGGCGTTCCGGATCATAAGGTTTTTCGATAAAATCATATGCGCCCTGTTGTATCGACTCAACCGCCATTGCAATGTCTCCGTGTCCTGTCAGTAGAATCACTGGAATATCCGGACACTCCCTGACAATGTATTGCAGTAGTTCCACACCGCTCATACCAGTCATTTTGACATCAGTCACCACCACTCCCGGAAAATGAGGAGTAAGCTGACGAATGGCCTCTTTTGCAGATTCACAAAGCAAAACTTCATAATCTGCCAGCACCAGCCATTGTTCTATAGATTTACGTACAACTTGCTCATCATCTACAAAAAGTACGGTTTTTATCTTGTTCATTTTTTTATCAATTTGATTTTTTTGTTTAATGACAAGTTCATTTGCTATTTATACCCGATTCACAGTCCAGAATCAACTTCTCACCTAATTAAGGCACGTTTAAGCTGTAATGTGATCAGAGCTTTGAAAATCGAGTATTAAACTATTAATTAATCATGATAATGCCGGTGGACTTGAATCCTGCTCACCATTGCGGAAACGCAGCAATTGTTTGCGAATGTATGAATGACGGTTTGTTGAATAATCGACCTCCCGGGCAGCTTTACGAAGAGTTTCAATTGCCTTTTTTCTATCTCCAGACTGAAAATATGCTTCCGCCAATGTATCTAAATTATCGATTGTTGGATTAAGTTCCACAGATTCAAGTGCCAACTCCAGACCTCTCTCCAGTTTTCGGACCTGTCTGTCTTGCGCAGTCAAATAGAGCCAGGCCAAATTATTCAGCACCAGATCATGGTTTGGTCGTTGAGCAATAATATTTTCATAAATCTCAATTGTTTCTGTTTCATGACCTAGCAGCGTCTCGACATTTGCCAGACGAAAACTTACATCAAAGGCCTGCGGATGCTGCTGCAAAAACAGACTGTAATGCAGTTTGCTTTTTTCCAGATTTGCCAACCGCTCATAGACCCAGCCTAAGCGGGCATGAATCCAGGAATTGTCCGGAAGTGCTTTTAAAACAGCTTCAAAATGCCGTGCCGCCAGCTTTTTGTTTCCGAGCATTTCATGGAAATAGCCCCATTGTTCGTGCATCCATGGAGGAAGCTCTTTTGATGTCAGATCCTGCGGTTCCATTTTAATCTCCTGTGGAACTTCTTCGAGCAGATAGTGTGTATTTTTCAACACCTGCAGCGTAAAAGGATCCGTGCGTACTGCTTTTATTTGTCGCCAGGCTTCTATTGTCCTCTGACTGGCTAGAGCTTTCAGTACTGGCAAAATAACCGGCAGTTCATCACCGAACCATCGTCTCTGCTCTAGTTTCGGCAGCAATAACAAATGAATATTCCAGGCCCAAAGACTTCCAGGGTTTTCATACAATGCCAGCTTGATATTCAAACCTGCTTTCTTAGACTTCTGCTGTTTCCATTGCGTAAAAGCCAAATGCGTCAACAACAGGGAATTGTTTGGACGCAGTTTAATCAGTTTTCGGAAAATATTTTCAGCTTCTTTCCAGCGTAGCTGCAATTCATATAGTCTGCCCTGAGTCTGCAGTAAACCGAGTGCATCAGGAAATTGTATCAGACTTTTTTCTAGCATCTTCTCTGCCTCTTCATAGCGCTCCTGATTTAATCTTAACTGGGACAATTTCAGCAGTGTCCATTCAGAATTTGGTTTTAGTTTAAGAAACTTCTGCAATGCAGATTCTGCTTCTGCTGTTCGCTCTGTTTTTAATAATATTCCTATTTGTTGAATGTGTGCCCATTCAAAATCCGGAGATTTTTTTAATATTTTGTTCAACCAGAACAATGCCCTTTCCGGTCGATTTAGATTTTTTTCATAAAAACCCAATTTGGACAATCCGGCTATATTTTCAGGTTTTAATTCTACAAATAGCTTCATTATTTTTGCGGCTTTTCCATACAGCCTGTGTGACTCGTAATAGGCAACAAGTTTTTCAACAAGTACAGTTTCTGCAGGGAATCTCTCTAATCCTCGCAACAGTGTTTCTTCACCTTTGTCAAACAAAAACTCGTCCCAATACAGACTGTTCAACCGCTGCACTACGTGTAAATTGGCCGGTGAGTTTTCCATCAACCATTCATAACGTGAAATAGCGTCTTCATTTTTTTCCAGCTTTTCCAGCACATGTGCAGTCTCTAAAACAGCCCACTCGTTGTTCGGTTCATTTATCAAACCCGCTTCAAAACTCTGCAGCGCCGGTTTCCATTTTTTCTGCGAGTAATAAACTATTCCCAAACGAAAATTAGCCCAGGCATAAGACGGGTGCAGTTCCAGAGATTTCTGCAAATGTTTTTCTGCCAGTAAATATTTTTCCTGAGTCCAGGCCCAGTTACCATAATGAGCCTGAGTCCAACTGTCCTCAGGAAATAGTTTTAGCGTGTGTTGAAGGGTCTTCTGCAGAGATTTTGCAGCTGCAATTGTGTCGCTTTGGTTTGCTTCATCCAGCTCTTTTTCCAATAAAACTGCATAACGGCGAAGATACAGCTTTACCTCAGGTTCCAGTTCTACTGCTCGTAACATTGCCAGCTGAGCCTGGTGCAGCTCCCCGCGGCTTTCCCATAAAGTTGAAATCCTCAGCCAGAGATCCGGATTCTGATCATTAATTCTACTGGCAGCAATAAAAGCATCCAGTGCCTGTTCCAGGTAGTCTGCCTCATTTGAGATTAACTGCTGACTTAAAATAACTCCCAGCAGATAATGTGCTTCAAACAAATTCTGATTAAGCTCAAGTGCTTTACGTGTATCTACAAGCGCCAACTGCTGTTTTTTCAAACGCCAGTATAGTTGTGCACGATCTAACAACAGCAAAGCTTCAGCAGGATTATTTGCTATTTGTGCTGAATAAAATTCCTGTGCTTTGCTGTAATAACCCAAACCCTGAAATAGTCTGCCCTCCAGACGAATGAGTGCAATCGAATCCGGAATTTGCTGCTGGCCTTTTCGGAGTACAGAAAAAGTATCCGCGTGTCGTTGCTGACTTTCCAGCAACTGAGCCAACCTTACATAACCCTGTTCGTGCAGAGGATGAATCAGAATTGCATCTCTTAAACGAGTTTCTTCTGCAGATGGAGTGGGACTGAAAATTCCCTGACAACCGGAAACAAGTCCAAACAGAACTACTATCAATAATTTCAAAATAAGTTGTTTCTTCATCTCATTAATTTTCAATATCCTGTCCCTGGTAAGGCACCTCCCAGTCCGGCAGCATTGGTTCCAGTCCATAATTCAAACCGCCTATTTTTTCAATCACAACCAGTAATAATTCTGAAGCGAGTATTCCATCCGGATAAACCAGCAGGAGTGGATAATATTCTGTCTGGCCGAAGCGTTTTTTAACACTGTTGTTTAATTGATCCAACTGCACAAGGTAGGACAATAGTTCAGGATTACGGCCTTGGAGTTGCTCAAGCAATTCATCAAGAGACAGACTGTAATCCTTATTTTCAAACATATTGTAATATTCAATCCGGTCACTGTAGCAGCGAATGAAAATCGGTTTAACATACCCTGGTGCACCTACCCATTCAAACTGCAGACGTTTTGTTTTTTGCGGAGAGTCTGCAGTTTCCGGCACAACCAGTAAAAAACTGATTGATAAAAAAGCCAGAACTCCCATCGTACTGAGCAGGACACTCAGAAAAGGAAAAAGAGTTACCCTGGGAGAATTGGAGGCATGCCTCATTGTTTTGACGACGGGCGAATATCGTTTTGAGTTTTTTGCAGACTTTCTGCTGTTGACTGTTCACTCTGGCTTTGTTGAGAATCTTGATCTACTTGTTCTGCAGCAGAAGACTCCTCTTTGGTGCTAAACAGGGATTCACTTAAATTATGAATCAACGGTTGCAAACCGCCAACTTGTGCAGCCAGACCTCTCGAATGACGCTCTACTGAATCAAGGACAGGTGAGATCTGTTGACGCCAGTTTTCTGAAAAAGCAGCCAATTGCTCCAAATGTTCATTAACAGAATCATTCAACATTTCATCACCCCGACGGACGTGTAAATTTGGCAGCAAATCTTCAAGACAGTAATCCTCTACACTGAGCAGCAAATCCTCTTCACGTTTACGTAAAGAAGATGCCAGCATCATGATTGGAATCACGCCAACTAATGCAATAAATGTTGTACTGAAAGCCACAGACAGTCCACTGGTTACACCACCCAGTGCAGAACGCATTTGAGTATTCAAATCTGTTCCGTCAGTACTGCGGATGAAGTCTGAGAACTCGCCAATTGACTGCCCAATTCCAAAGACTGTACCAATGAAACCAAGAATGGGAATTGCCCAGATGAAGACGTTTAGCAGCATATAACTGCTTTGCATACGGTTATGGTCAATCTCTGCCTGGTAGTTTAAAATCGATGTGATCTCTTCTTTTTTTGGAATTGCTTTGAGATGCTTTAAGGTGCGGCAGACACGCCGGAAAATGACGCTGTCTTGAAATTTTTTCACTTTTTGTTCCTGCAGAAACTGACTTATTTCCAAAATCCTTTGCTCTGCATCCTTGACATATATTCCCTTCGACAAAGAATCGTGCAGTACTTGATTTCGAAATGCAGCATAGGCCAGATGCTGCTGGCGGAACTGACGCCACTTGAAAATAATCAAAAATAATGACCAAAGTATTAAGGCAAATATTGTTTCAGAAATTATACCGGAAAATAACTGCTGCCAGTACTCACTGCGTACAAATGGCATCGGAAAAACAAGATAGAAAATCCCGCTGAAAAACAGTCCTAATATTAAAGCTTTGAATGCATCCAGAGATTCTCTATTAAGCGGCTCTGCTAAATATGCATGGCAATTATGACAATACGCTGCGGTGTTTGAATTTGACCATCCGCATTTAAGACATTTCATCTGCTGACCTTGCTGAAGAACAAAATTATTTGCATAAAAAACACTCTGACTTGACCACTTTGGTCCATTTACATAGCATGAAGAATAGCACATTCATCAAATAGTTTCATTTGTAAATTAATAATGCCCAAACTCTACAACATTAAAAACTGGACCCGTCAAAACTTACGAGAGTGGATGGACGAAAAATCTAAATCAGTAAGCAAGGTGCAGGCATTTAGAGCAGATCAGGTTTTTTACTGGCTTTATCAGCAGAGGGTGGAAAGTTTTGCAAAGATGCTGAATATCGGTTCAGAAACCAGAAAGTTACTGACTGAACATTTCCGGATCAGTTCCCTGGTAAAATCAGACTCACTCAAGTCGCAGGACGGTTCGGTCAAATATCGTCTGCAACTTGAAGACAATCAGAGCATTGAAGCTGTTTTCATGCCGCATACCAGCCACAATACAGTTTGTGTTTCTTCCCAGGTTGGTTGTGGAATGGGCTGTGATTTCTGTATGACCGGAACAATGGGATTGGTTCGTAATTTAACAACTGCAGAAATTATCGATCAAGTTCTTGCAGTCTGGCAGGACCTTCAGGAAGAGCAAAATTTGCGGAACATTGTTTTTATGGGCATGGGCGAGCCTTTTCATAATTACAAAAATCTACTGCAGGCACTTGAAATACTTACTGATGAACATGGTTTTAATTTTTCTCAGCGTCGAATCACCGTTTCCACTTCCGGATTGCTGCCAAAAATTCGTCGTTTTGGCAAAGAAAAGATAAAAGCCAATCTGGCAATTTCTTTGAATGGTGTCACCGACGAAGTGCGCTCAAAACTGATGCCAATCAACAATGCCTACAACCTGGAAAAATTGATTGGTGTCTGCCGGGAATTTCCGTTGGAATCACGGAGAAGAATCACTTTTGAATATATTCTGATTCGTGACCTGACTGATTCCATTGCAGATGCCAGGGGTTTGATTCGCCTGCTGCATGGTCTGAAATTCAAGGTCAACCTGATTCCCTTCAACTCAACAACTGCTGGTAAATACCTGGCTCCTTATCCGGAACAGGCTCGGAAATTTCAAAAATATCTTCTTGATCATGGTGTTGTTGCTCCACTTAGAATTTCCAAAGGACAGGATATTCAGGGAGCCTGTGGACAACTTGTTGTTTCTACCACAGCTTGAAACTGCATGCTGTTCCTCATAAAGTTCAAATAATAATTACTGACTCAAACCGTCTGCCGGAAATTACTTTCTTGATGTTTTGCAGTAATTTTATTCTGAATTTAGCTCAAATTCAACTTGCTATCGACGACTGTTCCCTGTATTTTCCAAACATGAGAAACAATTCTGACGTTAGCTTTTTAGTTAAAAAACTTAAATCTGAAAGATGGGGCCATGTCTGATCAGACGAAAAATGATAATCCGGAAAGTTCAGAACTGAAAAATAATCCGGAACAGGAACTGTCGCAGTGGGTTGATGAGCATGGTGATTTGCTTTACCGCTTTGCACGCTGCAGAGTGAACAGTCACGAACTGGCAGAAGATTTAGTACAAATCACTTTCATCTCTGCATTGAAGGACTGGTCGCGTTTCCGAGGTGAGTCATCTGCAAAGACCTGGCTCCTGAGTATTTTGCGGCACAAAATTATCGATCATTACCGCAAGAAAAAACCGGAATCGCTTGAAGATTTTCCTGATGGGGGAGAAGCCTTAACCCAGGCTGCAACTGAGCCCACTGAAATGATTCAGGATGCAGAATCAGTCCGCTTAAATCCGGAAGAGATCCTTGAACATGAGGAACTGCGCAAAACCCTCCGTGAATGTCTGGATAAACTGCCTGAAAAATACAGGCAGATTTTTGTGATGAGAGATATTGAAAATGAATCTACAGAAATAATTTGTGAAAAACTTGGAATCAGCGTTTCTAATTTCAGCGTGATGATGTACCGTGCACGCTTTCAACTCAAGGATTGCTTTATAAAAAACGGCTTTCCTTCTCTTAATTAAAATATTAATTATGTATTTTGTAAGATGTTTTGATCCAGCTCGACTTTTCCCACAGTGCAGCAATCTCTCTTTGATGAGAACATTGCTTTTTACTGAAGTCAAGGAGGGATCTTGAAGTTAATGATTACTTGTGAGGAAGCCTCATCACTTTTATCTGATAGGTTTGATGTCCCGCTTTCTCCCATGAAACTATTACTATTGCGTTCGCACCTGATGATGTGCAGAAAATGTGCTGCCATTGCACAACAACTGCAGTCTCTGCGGAAGATTTTTCTTGGTTTGGAAACAGCTTCCTCACACGATGAAATATCGATGCCGGTTGAAACTAAGAAGCGTATTCAACAAGCTTTACGCGAACAATAATTGTTTTAGGTAATACTTATATTTTACCTCTTTGTCTTTCTTTTAAAATCTTAAATATTTAAGAGGAGGTCTAATGAGTGAAGAATTTCGAAAGGCGTCAGCAAGTTTTTTCCTGACAATTTCCACACTGTGGGTACTGGGTGCAAATGTAGCAATCGGTGCATCCGGAAACGTAAGTAACCCTTGTAATCCCTGCAATCCTTGTTCGGCAAAGAAGAACCCCTGCAATCCCTGTAATCCCTGTTCTGCAAAGCAAAATCCCTGCAATCCCTGCAATCCTTGTTCTACAAAGCAGAATCCCTGCAATCCCTGTAATCCCTGCAGCAGCAAAAAACAACCTACTGCAAAAGCAGGCAAATTATATTTTAATGACAAGTCGCTGAGTGGATCTGGAGCAATCAGTTGCAAAACCTGTCATACCGGAAATGCAACTCCGGATTTGAGACAATCGAAAGCCTGGCCGCATTATGTTGGTATGGCAAAAGGTGTGATCACCCTGGATCAGATCATTCAATTGTGTTTAACACAGCCAATGGCAGCTAAAGCCATGGCCTGGAATGATCCGCGTTTAACTTCGCTGGCTCTCTATCTGGAAGAAGTACGCCTGAAAAAACAATATTGAATACACTCATAGCGGGGAACTTAATATCCAGAGTTCCCTGCATCAAAACGATTCTGGAGTTGTTATATGTCTTGTTTTCCACGTGTTCCAACCGAAACTCAAAAAAGAAAACGGAATGCAAATTCTGTCCTGCCGCTTTTTTGGCGTGGACTATTGAGTCAGGCAGCAGAACGGGGATTTAAATTGCACAGCAACTGCCGTCCTCATTCAGATAGTCGCCTGGGCGTGGAAATCGGCAAGGCCGGAGTAAAGTTTAATTACGCAGTCTGGCAGGATGGTTCTGCGGTTGAGTTGTGGATTGATACAGGCAACCAGCAAGAAAACAAACTAATTTTCGACCGAATACATGCAGCTAGAAATAAGCTATCAAAGCAGCTTAACAGTTTGTTGCTTTGGGAACGAATGGATGAACAACGCCCCTCACGGATTCGATTAGAGCTTCCAGGAAGCGGTTTAAAAGATCGTTCCAACTGGCATTTTCTGCAGACTCAAATGCTAAAGGTGATGCAGCGTTTTTCCTCAATACTAGAAAAATTAGTTCATTCTTCCGTCAACTACAGCAGGAATTTGTCGAAAGTGGCTTAACAATTTTTCATCTCAAAAATGTGCCGCGAAAACAATATTAAATGGAGAAAATAAATGACTAAAATTGCTATAATTTTACATGCAGAACCCGGAACACATGATGCCCTCGGACGTGCCTTACATGCCCTCTTATATGCAAAGGAACTGCATGAAGAAGGACACAACATTCAACTCATTTTTGACGGAGGCGGTACAAAGTGGATTGAAGAATTCACTAAAGGTCATAAACTTGCGCCGCTTTATCAAAGTCTAAAATCTGCAGGTGTAATTGCAGGTGTTTGTGATTTTTGTGTACCGGCATTTGATGGTGACAAAGAATTGGTGAAACGGGAAAATTTAACACTGATCAATGAGTACAACGGACATCCAAGTATTGCTAAGCTCGTTGCTGAAGACTACCAAATCATTACCCTTTGAAGGAGTATAAACATACTTCTGCTACTACTGAGAAATTATTTTTTGCAGTGCCTCTGTGTTTTTGCGACAAACTGTATTTCAATCATTTTCCTAAATTATAAAAAAGGAATACAGTATATTCCTGTTTTCAAGCACGAAAAATAAGAGTAGTATTTATCACACTATAAATTTGCCAAACAATATTTACTAATAAAAACCACAATATGCTGAAAATTCTCTCTCCATTTGATCAAAGTTTGATTCAAGAAATACCATTTGTCGGTAAAGCAGAAGTTGAGCTTGCGCTGTCTGCTGCTTATGCTTTGTTTCTTGATCAGTCAAAGTGGATTCCTCCTCATGAAAGAATTGCTATCCTGGAACGCACTGCAGCAATAATGAGTTCAAAAATTGAAGAGCTGACAAAAACTGCTGCACACGAAGGTGGGAAACCTTATCTTGATTCTAAGGTAGAAGTTTTACGGGCCATCAGTGGAGTTAAAATCGCTGCAGAACACATATCTCAGTTAAAAGGCGAAGAAATTCCAATGAGTCTTACTAAAGCCTCTGAAAACAGATTGGCCTTTACAACCAGAGAGCCGATTGGAGTTGTCGTTTCAGTCAGTGCTTTCAATCATCCCTTAAATTTAATTGTGCATCAGGTTATCACTGCCATTGCAGCCGGCTGTCCTGTTATTGTAAAACCGGCACTGACTACACCCCTTTCCTGTTTTGCCCTCATTGAAATTTTGGAAGAAGCCGGTTTGCCGGCAGGCTGGTGTCAAGCCATTATTTGTGAAAATGAAGCAGCTGAATTATTAGTAACCGATAAAAGGGTTAATTATTTTTCCTTCATAGGTTCTGCAAAAGTTGGTTGGTTTTTAAAATCAAAATTAGCACCGGGTACTCGCTGCGCACTTGAGCATGGCGGTGCAGCACCGGTGATTGTAGAAGAGGATGCGGATTTAAATGATTTGCTGCCGGATTTGTTAAAAGGTGGTTTTTATCATGCCGGACAGGTTTGTGTATCTGTTCAGCGCGTTTTTGTACATGAAAATATTTACCCTAAAGTTGCCGAACGATTAGCTGAAATGGCGGCAGACTTAGTGGTTGGTGATCCCCTCGATGAAAAAACTGAAGTTGGTCCACTGATCCTGCCCAGAGAAGTTGATAGAGTAGAGGCGTGGGTCAATCAGGCAGTTGCTGCTGGTGCAGAAGTGTTGACAGGAGGAAAGCGGATTTCTGAAACCTGTTTTAAACCAACTGTGCTTTTGAATCCTCCGGCAAATGTAAATGTTTCAACTCAGGAAATTTTTGGACCTGTAGTTTGTGTTTACAGCTACACAAATCGTGAGCAGGCCATTGAAATTGCTAATAGTCTGGATGTTCATTTTCAGGCAGCAGTTTTTACAAAAAATATTGATGTTGCTTTAGACACAGTAAAAAAACTCAATGCAACTGCAGTTATGGTCAACGACCACACAGCTTTTCGCGTGGATTGGATGCCCTTTGGTGGTCGGGACTCTTCCGGAATCGGTATGGGAGGAATTCAATATTCGATGCACGAAATGAGCAGAGAAAAATTAATGGTCATTAAAAGTAAACTACTCTAGTTTCTGGAAACGCCAACTTTGTTTGTTTGCAAGATTAATAATTCATGAAAAGAACTGTTAAAAAAAAACTAAAAATTCTGCAAAAAAACATAATTGGATTTATCTGGTTTCACCATTAGTAGTCTTGGTTGGTGGCCTGGCAAGTCTGCTTTATTTCACTCTTGCCGGAGATGTCCTGAAAAGCAAAGAAAATGCTGAAGCAAATCTCTGGCGGGTTGCATACTGGAAAGCACCTATTCCGTTTCAAGGTGAGGTTCCGGAAAACTTTCATCCTCTGGCCAGAGACTTGAGTGCAAAAAGATGCGCTCAATGTCATCCAACTCAATATGAAGACTGGTCTGCCTCTCTGCACAGCAAAGCTATGGGTCCGGGAATTGCTGGCCAGTATCCTCCGTTTTCCTCCAGCGAAAAAGCCGGCTGCGATGTTTGTCATGCACCAATGAGTGAACAGGCGGAAGAATTACGAGTCTCCGGAGAATGGACCGCCAACACTAAACTTAATCAAAATCTGCAGCAGGAAGGTGTAACCTGTGCAGCCTGTCATCTGCGAAAACATCAGCGTAATGCACCGCCGCAGCGAACCGGAAAGCAGGATGATTCGGAGTTAGAAGAGCTTTCGGCAGCTTTGCACGGAAAACCGTTGCGTACAAAGTTTTTTGAAACTTCAGAATTTTGCCGCGGCTGCCACCAGCACGAAGCAAATACACTTAAAATCAGTGGTAATACAATTGAAAACACTTACATAGAATGGCTAAAAAGTCCGGCCTATGATGCTGGAAAAACTTGTCAATCCTGTCACATGCCTGACCGAAAACATCTTTGGAAGGGTATTCATGATAAAGAAATGACTACTTCGGGAGTGAGAATTGAGCACACACTCAGTACTGAAAACCCAAAAACAGGTGAGGTATTCCGTGCAACTTTAAAACTAAGCAACACCGGAAGCGGACACCGGTTTCCAACTTACACAACTCCTGCAGTCTACCTGAAGGCAGCATTTTTGGATAAAGACGCAAAAGTCGTTTCAGGAGATTATTTTGAGCAACACATAATTCAGAGACGCTTGAATATGTCCAACTCTCCCTGGACCGAATATTTTGATACACGTCTCGCGTCAGGCGAGTCTGCTGAATTAGTTTTTGAGAAAACTATACCTCCGGAAGCAGTTCGTTTCAAGTTGTGGATTTGGGTCAAACCCGATCAATTCTATGAAGGTTTTTACAAAAGAATGATCAGCAACAAGCCAAAGCACGCTGGTCTTGCACAATTTCAAGAGGCACTTGTTGAAGCAAAAAATCGCCAGTATGCTCTTTTTACAAAGGAATTAGAAATTTATGCCAATTAACAACAAACAAATCCAAAAAATTCTGCTTGTCGGAATTATTGCGGCCATTGTCGTCTTATTTTTCGTTTTCGATTTACAGCAGTATTTATCTCTTGAATATCTACAGGCTTCCAAAGCAAATTTAATCTCATATTATCAGGAAAATCCTGTCTTGGTTTTGGGTGGTTTTTTTCTGATATACGTTGTGGCAACGGCCTTTTCTCTGCCGGGAGCAATCTGGTTAACTTTTGCGGGTGGTGCCTTGTTCGGCTTGACTAGCGGTACGATTGTGGTTTCCTTCGCCAGTTCGATAGGCGCAACGTTAGCAATGCTGATCGCCAGATTTTTGCTGCAGGACTGGGTTCAGAGTCGTTTTGCGACACAGATGAAAACCATCAATAGCGGTATTTACAAGGATGGCGGTTTCTATTTGTTCACCTTGAGGCTTGTACCGGTCGTTCCTTTTTTCGTCATCAATTTAGGTATGGGCCTGACACCTCTGCGTGCAGTCACCTTTTACTGGGTAAGTCAATTGGGAATGCTGCCGGGGACTCTGGTTTACGTCAATGCCGGCTCGGAACTTGGAAAAATAACATCGCTGGGAGATATCCTTTCAGCCCCCCTGATTGGTTCATTTGTATTATTAGGAATATTTCCGCTGTTGGTCAAAAAAATACTGGCTTACATTGAAACAAAGAGAAGTAAAGAAAATGGCTAAATATGATTACAACCTGATTTCCATCGGTGCCGGTTCCGGCGGACTTGTCAGTTCATTTATTGCTGCTGCGGTAAAAGCCAAGGTAGCCCTGATCGAAAAACATAAAATGGGCGGTGACTGCCTCAATACCGGCTGTGTCCCCAGCAAGGCCCTGATCAGTAGTGCCAAGGCAGTGCAAGTGCTGAAAAAACATGCACTATACGGATTGAAAAATGTCAGTTATGAAGTAGATTTTGCACAAGTCATGGAACGGGTACAGGACATTATTGCCAAAGTAGAACCGCATGACAGTATTGAGCGCTATTCCTCTCTCGGTGTTGAATGTCATACCGGAGAAGCCCGGATACTTTCGCCGCACGAAGTTGAGGTCAACGGAAAAATATTAACTACAAAAAGCATTGTCGTTGCCACTGGAGCACGACCATTTGTTCCGCCAACACCTGGGCTTGAAGATGTTCCGTATTCACATTCGGACAATATCTGGGAACTCCGTAACCAGCCAAAGCATCTCGCGGTAATCGGCGGCGGGCCAATCGGTTCTGAACTGGCACAGGCTTTCCGCAGACTGGGCTCAGAGGTAACGATATTTAATCGTGGCCCTGGAATACTGCCGCGAGAAGACATGGACATGGTAAAACTTGTCTGTGATGTTTTTGAAAAAGACGGCCTCAATTTACTTGATGTAACCGAAATTGAACGGATTGAAAAACTGAACAACAGTTCCCGTATACATTTTTCAAGAAACGACAAAAAACAGTTTTTGGATGTAGATCATATCTTAGTGGCTGTTGGACGCAGGCCAAATACATCAGGTTTTGGTTTAGAAGAACTTGGAGTTGAACTCAACAAAAACGGAACGATTAAAGTTGATCCATATTTGCGTACAAATATCCGCAATATTTTTGCCTGCGGTGACGTAGCCGGACCATTTCAATTCACACACATGGCCGGACATCAGGCTTGGTTTGCCACCGTAAACGCCCTTTTTGCACCATTCAAAAAGTTTGCTGTTGATTATTCAGTCGTTCCCTGGTGTACCTACACCGATCCTGAACTGGCACGAGTCGGACTGAGTGAAGATGAAGCGAAGGCTCAGAATATTCCCCACGAAGTGACTACTTACGGTCTCGACGATTTAGACCGTGCAATTACCGACCGTACTGATTACGGGAAAGTAAAGGTCATCACGCCACCTGGGAAAGACAAAATATTAGGTGCCGCAATTTGTGGTGTCCATGCCGGAGATTTGCTGGCGGAATTCACTCTGGCCATGAAGCACGGAATTGGGCTTAACAAAATATTGGGAACAATTCATCCCTACCCCACCATGTCTGAGGCCAACAAAATGCTAGCCGGAGCCTGGCGAAAAAATCATGCCCCTGCCGGAGTTTTGCGTTGGCTGGAAAAATTTCACAGCTGGCGGCGCTAGCATTGACTTAGAGCTTGAGAATCAGATATTGCCGGTTTTTTAAAGCAAAGGAACATATTGAAGCACTTAATTTTACTCACATATTTTGTATTCAATATTTGTGTTTCCTCCGGATTCGCCGCACCAAAATCTGAATTGTGGTCACGCTGGCAAAAACACAATCCACAAAGTAATAAAATCATAGAGCATTCTGCCTGGCAGAGTTTTCTGGACAAATATTTAGTCGTCAGTGATTTGCAGCCACAACTTCCTGCTTCCGGAATTAATCGTGTCCGTTACAATCAAGTCTCAAAACAAGAGTCGAAACAACTCCAGAACTATCTCAGCACTCTTGAAAAAACTGCTGTTTCAAACTATGCACGATTAGAACAACGAGCCTTCTGGATCAACCTCTACAATGCAGCCACAGTCAATTTGATCCTTGAACATTATCCTGTTGAATCCATCACCAAAATTTCCTTCAGTTTTTTTAGTTTTGGCCCCTGGGATGAAAAATTACTGACGGTTGAGGAGGAAGAACTCTCGCTGAATGATATTGAGCACCGTATTTTACGACCAATCTGGCAGGATCACAGAATTCACTATGCCCTGAACTGCGCCAGCTTGGGCTGCCCAAATCTACTGCAGCAGGCATTCACGGCTCAAAACACCGAATCGCTGTTAGATCAGGGTGCAGTTGAATATATTAATCATCCACGTGGAGCAAAGAAAGATGGTAATATTTTACGTCTTTCCAAAATTTATGAATGGTATCAGGCTGATTTTGGCGGTAATGAAGCAGGAGTACTGAGGCATCTACAGAAATATGCTGGCACTAATTTAGCAAAATCTTTGAATGCAGCTGAACTGGAAATCGAATATCATTACGATTGGCAACTGAATGAACCGAACTACTGAATTGATCAGGCAAAGGAAACAGGAAAATATAGTCTTAATCCAACTCAGCTTCAAAGCAAACTTTGCCTTCAAATGATTCTCCCGGAAGCAGTTTCTTTGCTCCATGTCCAGACTCTCCACGATCCAGCATATTGAAGGCATCTGTCACATGACTAACTGGCTCTACACAAAAATACTCCTCCTCTGCAGGAGTGAAAACGACCAGATAATCCAACGGAGCAGCTGCAGTAATTTTTAAGTTAGCCCTCCATTCCGGCCATGAAATCAGGACTTCACGATTCCAGCCGCTGAAAAGATTATCCATTGACTGCTGACCGACAAGCAAACCTTGATTCAACAATTCTGTTTCAGGAACCTTCTCCAAACTCAAAGGCATGTTTTCAGCATCATTGACCCACATTTTTTCTGTTTTAGTTGTAATTGTTGCCAGAGGAGTTCGCACAAAGTAAGGATGAAATCCCAAACCCACCGGCATTGCAGTCTTGCCGGTGTTGGTGATTTGCAGCGTGAGTGTCAGACCAGAATCCCTCAATTCAAAAACCTGCCGGACCAGATAAGAAAACGGCCATTCATCAGCAGGATAACTATACTCTATGACTACCCTGTCTTCAGATTTTTCAGTTAGAGTCCAAGGTACTTTCCAGCCGTGTCCGTGTATGCTGTGTACTTCAGGAGCAAAATTCAGCGGTAGTTTTATTTCCTGTCCTTGAAACGAAAACTGTCCGTTACGGATTCGATTGGAAAAAGGAACCAGCGGGAAGCAACTCATTTCAAGAGGATCCTGTTTTGCCTTCCCTGCATGTGATACCGGCCGCAATAAATCTATAGAATGTTCTGCAGTAGTCAGACTATAACGGCTGATACAACCACCGGTCTCAGGTATAATTTGCAGCAGAGCAGTTCCGGAATGTAAAGAGACAACTTTTTCTTTCAGCTCTTTTTTAAAATACATAGTCAATATTTTCAATGTTGTAAGAATATGCTAAAATTAGCGACTTAATGCAAAACGGCAGAACCCAGGGCAGCAGTTCCTCTGTTGAAATAATATTTTTGTGCAGACAAAACTTAGCTGACAGAATAGCATGCGTGGACTGTTTAAGGCAATTTTGCTGACATCACTGATTGTAGGAGCAATTATTCTTCCAGCCTATATTTGGAAAAGTATTGATCCTGAATCTTATGAGAATTTTTTGTTGCACAGCGTTTCACCAATGTCACAGCAGAGTCGCAATTCGATTTTGCGGCAGCGTAACCTGAATCCAGTGCCCTGAAGCAGTTAGCTGAAGTACTTGGCATTAACCTATCACCTTTAATATAATATTCTATTATGAAATTATCCTCAGTATTACATACATCTTTCAAAAAATATAATTTAGCAAAACTCTCTCAAATTTTGATTCTGCAGTTAATAATATTATATTTAATCCCTTTTTCAGCATTCGCAACTTCATGGCAGGAAATAAAAAAACAGGGAAAAGGGCAAACTGTTTATTGGAATGCCTGGGGTGGTTCCGAAGAAATCAATGCTTACATAAACTGGGTTGGCAGCAGAGTCAAAGAAGAATATGGAGTCACTCTAAAGCACGTTAAACTGGCAAGTACTGCTGATGCTGTTTCAAGAGTTCTGGCAGAAAAAGCGGCGGGACGTACCAACAATGGTTCTGTAGATCTGATTTGGATCAATGGTGAAAATTTTGCAAAAATGAAGGAAAACGGGTTGCTTTTTGGTCCCTTTACAAAACAGCTGCCAAATTTCAAACTTGTTGATTTTGCAGGAAAACCGACGACACTGCTTGATTTTCATATTGCGGTTGATGGTTATGAAGCACCATGGGGTATGGCAAAATTCAACTTCGTTTATAATTCAGCCCGGGTCACAGCAACTCCTGATAGTATTCCGCAGCTTCTGAAGTGGGCCAAGTCTAATTCCGGTCGCTTCAGCTATCCGCATGTAAGCGATTTTCTAGGTTCCACCTTTCTTATGCAGGCTCTGATGGAGTTGGCAGATAATCCTCAAGATCTGGGAGAGGCAGTAAAAAGCGATGCACATTTCAGCAAGGTTTCAGCACCGCTTTGGAGTTTTCTGGAGCAACTGCATCCGTATCTCTGGCGTAAAGGGAAAAGTTTTCCTGCCAGCAGTTCTGTGCAAAAGCAAATGCTGAATGACAGTGAGCTGGACATTGCACTATCCTTCAATCCTTCTGCCACTTCCGCGGCAATTGCCAACGGCACACTGCCGGAAAGTGCCCGGACCTTCGTGCTCAAAAAAGGTACAATCGGTAACACGCACTTTGTAGCAATTCCTTTTAATTCCGGTTCAAGTCAGGCTGCAATGTTGGTTGCAGATTTCCTGATGAGTCCTGAAGCACAAATGAAAAAACAAAACCCGAAAATCTGGGGAGACAGTACTGTGCTGTCAGTTGCCAAACTTTCTGCTGCAGATCAACAAAAATTCAAAAACCTGCCTCTTGGAGTTGCCACTTTGCAGCCGGAAAAACTTGGGCCAACTCTGCCGAATCCACATCCGGACTGGAAAAACAGACTTGATGCAGAATGGGAGCGACGCTACGGTCAGTGAATTATCTTTCTGTTTTTCAAAGACTCACCCAACTGCTGTTGCTGCTTCCCATTGCAGCAGGACTGCTGGGAGCCTTCTTCCCAGCGTTTGGATATTTTCCTGAGATTGGCGGAAATCAATTAAATATTGACGTTTTCCGGGAATTACTGAAACAACCCGCACTACCGCATTCAGTCCGGCTGACTATTTTTTCCGGAATCACGGCAACATTAATTTCGCTCTGCTTTGCACTTGCTTTGGCAGCCATGTTTTCGCAGGTTGAATATTCAAGTCAGTCAAAACTAAAATTCAACCGTTTGTTTCTCATGATGAGACGCGGCTTGATTCCATTGATTGCCGTTCCTCATGCTGCAATGGCACTGGGACTGGTTTTTTTGATTGCACCAAGCGGTTGGCTGATTCGCTGGGTTTCTTTTTCGCTCATGGGCTGGGATACACCTCCTGAATTAATTTCTGTACAGGACCCCCTGGGTTTGAGTTTGATTTTCGGTCTGGTCCTGAAAGAGACACCTTATTTGCTCTTGATGATTCTGGCTGCTTTACCGCAAATCCGTGCAGCGGAATATTTGCGTATAGGACAATCGCTGGGTTATGGTGCCTTCCGAAGTTGGCTGAAACTTATTTTACCGCAAGTTTATCCTCTGATTCGGCTACCTGTTTTTGCCGTACTGGCCTTTTCTTTGTCGGTAGTTGATGTTTCACTGATTCTGGGACCAACCACACCTCCAACACTCTCCGTGCTGATTTTACGCTGGCTGGATAATCCGGATTTATCAATGCGTTTCTTTGCTTCAGCAGGAGCAATTTTATTATTGGGTATCACACTTGGATCACTCTTATTTTGGCGGATTGCAGAATGGTTCGTTTTAAATAAATTTCGCAAATGGTTGACAAACGGCAAACGTGGTTCAGATAATGAAGCAGCAACAGCAGTATTTGTCAGCGGCTTTTTCCTGATTACAACAGCCTTTTTAAGCCTGCTGGCTTTGGCCTTCTGGTCTCTTTCATTACGCTGGCCCTATCCGCATGTTTTGCCGCAGACCTGGACATTTAGAAATTGGGAACGGCATTGGAACAGTTTACAGGAAACAGCAATGACTACTTTGGAAGTTGGAATACTTACTGTTGTACTTGCCTTGATTTTAGTAGTTGCTTGTCTGGAGAATGAGCAGTGGAGACGTGCCAGGTTTTCAATCCGTTCAGAGTGGTTGTTATATTTACCTTTGCTTATTCCGCAGGCCACCTTTCTGCTTGGAGTCCAAATATTGGCTGTACGTTTTGAGTTGGATGGAACGTTTTTACTGTTGGTTTGGAGCCATCTGTTGTTTGTGCTACCTTATGTTTTTCTGACACTGGCTGATCCCTGGCGAAAATTGGACAGACGTTACCCAATTATTGCACAATGCCTTGGTGCTTCACCGCTGCAGATTTTGTTCAGGGTCAAGCTGCCTTTACTTTTAAAACCTCTGCTTGTTGCGGCGGCCATCGGTTTTGCAGTCAGTGTCGCACAGTATCTGCCCACTATTTTTGCAGGAGGTGGACGCTTTAGTACACTTACCACGGAAGCAGTCAGCTATGCGGCAGGAGCAGACCGGCGTGTGATTGGCGTCTATGGTTTTTTGCAGGCCTTATTTCCCTGGCTTGCACTTTTACTGGCTTTATCAGTTCCACGCTGGCTTTATAGGAACCGTGCAGATTTATCTTAAATAATATGCTGAAATTAGAAAATATTTCTTTAATAATAAACAGTAAAGCGCTTTTCACTGCACTCAACATTGAAGTGCATGCAGGACAGGTAACTACTGTCATGGGACCCAGCGGTTCGGGAAAATCCAGTTTGCTTGCACATTTGTGTGGAACCCTGGCTCCGGTTTTTCAGACCTCCGGAAAAATTAGTCTGCATGACAGGGTTATAAATAATCTACCTCCTGAAGCCAGAAAAATTGGTATCTTATTCCAGGATGATTTACTTTTTCCACATTTATCAGTTGGTGAAAACCTGGCATTTGCTCTTCCTGCAATAATTAAACACAGAGAGCGTAAAAATATAATCGAACAAGCCCTGCAGGAAATCGAACTTAGCGGTATGTCGGAGCGGGATCCGGCAGGTTTATCCGGAGGCCAGCGCGCAAGAGTTGCCTTGATGCGTACTTTGCTGGCAGAGCCGCAAGCACTATTGCTGGATGAACCATTTTCAAAACTCGATCTGGAATTAAGAGGCAGGTTTCGGGAACTGGTTTTTAGTCATGCAGAAAAAAACAACCTTCCTGTCTTGTTGGTAACACATGATCCTGCAGATGCAAAGGCTGCCGGAGGCCCCATAATAACTCTCTGATTTTCATTTCTTCACCAACCCTTTTTCATTTCGTCATTCCAAGAATTATGGAGAAATGAGCTGAATTCATTTTCTTGAATTTAGTATCGTGTTCCCTTAATTTGGGATTATCTCTACTTTGAAAAGGGATTCTGAATAATTAAGTATCGTGTTCCCTTAATTCGCAATTTCTTGCGAAATATGTCATTCAGTTGTATAACAAAGGGCCAACCACTTGAAAACTTGTTTCATTATTTTAGCTTTTCTGTGAACACTGCAAATTATTCAATTCGTGATTATAAGTTCTTAATTTTTTCTGCATTGGCAATTTGCATTTTCTTTTTGCAAGCTCATTCAGCACCCGCCAGTGAAAATCGCCCAAATGCTGTAGTTTTAAGTCTCAATACAGTCTCTACTCCGGAAATTACTGAACAAATCCTGCTGCATAAATTACGGAATAAACTGTCCAAAAGCTATAATTTAAAGTTACAGCCTGCTTTTGAAAAAGCTCTCAACAAACTAACACAATCAGCTAATTCCTCCACTTGTCAGCAACTCAAATGCATCTTGAGAATACTGAATAGTTTTCCTGAAATAAGTTTATTCTTATTGAAAATACCACAAAATGGGAAGCGGCTTTCACTTGTAATGATTGGTTATAATAAAAAATGGCACGTAAGACATGAAGTTTGTGAACAATGTGCTTTAACTCAGCAGGAAATCCTGAACGGCCTTGTGCTGAGTCTGGACAGTTACGCTTTTCCTCCAACGGAGCTTTTGCCTCAGAAACCAAAGTCGTTATTGAAATCGGCTTCGCAGAAACAATCTTTAAAACCAACAGTGACGCGCCAAAAAGGTGAATCTGCAGTAACAAAAAATATTCCTGCACCAAAAATCAGTAAAACTAAAATAGAGCCTCCCAGGCAAACTTTGACTGCAATGGAGCAACTGAAGTTCAAATTTGCACAGCGACGTTACAATCGTTTGATCGGAAGTAAAATTAAAAAAGATTTGATGTTTTTTCGACAAAAAAAACTAAAACAGTCCCTCAAGAACTTAAAAACACGACTCCGCCTGCAGATTGATCAATTTGGCAAGGTCATTGAACGACGACTATTGGAAACCAGCGGTTCACATAAGTTTGATAAAATTATCCTGGATTCAGTTGATTTACTCAAACTTCCGCCACCAACGGCTTTGTTGATCCGCAATCCACCTTATGTGGTAACAATTCTGATTCAGCCTTGAAACTATAATGGAAGTTATTTCAGCAGAAGAACAAAATCCTGAACTAAACATTCAGGAGGCAGCTGTGTTTGAAGTCAAAAAGCGCAGTCTCGATCCGGCTGAGACATTAAATTTGGTATTTGGTGAGTATGCAGCCAATACTCAACGCGCTTATGCACGTGCTTTCCGGGATTTACAGCAGTGGGCAAATATCAGTGAGTTGCAGGAATTGGAAAGCTTTGATCCACTGCGGATGCTGGAATATAAAAATCAACTCAAAGCCTCAGGCAAAAAACCATCCACAATCAATCAGACCATGAGTGCCTTGCGTAAAGTCTGCAAGGTGCTGACTGAGTTTGGTTATCTAAAGCAAAATCCCTTCAAAGCCTCTGTCATCAGGGCAGAAAAAGTTGACTCCGGAGCCAGCAAAGGAGCTCTCCGGGTTTCGCAGCTTAATGACATGATTGAAGCCAATCAAGTCTTGCAGTACGATGCTCGAAACGCACCGCTACTGAGATTTCGCAATGGACTGGTTTTGAAGTTTCTATACCTGACTGCTGCCAGACGCGGTGAAGCTGCAGATTTGTGCTGGGATGATATTGTGCAGGATGGATCTTTTCACGTAGCTGTACTACGGCAGACAAAAAGTGGAAAGGAGCAGCGCATCAAGTTAAGAAATGAACTGCATACAGAATTTGAAGAGTGGCATACATTGCTAAAGAGCAACGGTATTAATTCGCCAAACGTCTTTCCTTCACTTGGCTTCAGGACACTGGGACATAAAATGTCAGGAAAAGGAATCAATGACATTGTTTCCCGGCTTGGCAAAGCAATTGGCTTAAATATCTCCGCACATTATCTGCGGCATACTGCAATCACACTTGCACTGGAACTGGGCGAACCGTTGCAGAAAGTTCAGTCTTATGCACGCCATGCCTCGGCCAACACCACAATCCGCTACTTTCATGATCGGCAGCTTTTAGAGAAAAATCCTACCGACAGTCTGCCTTTGATTTAGTTTAGGCGAATTTAGCATTTATTTGGTTTTTGCTTTAATTTAGACGAGTGGAGATTCCTGTCAGTTTATGTGTTTCATCCTGTGATGAAAATGTTTGTCCCGCTTGATACAATTTTGTACTCATCAGCTTCCTCCTACAACTCACCACATAAAATCCTGAAAAGAACGTACCTCCACACCACTACTCAAATCTATAGATTCTCCGCTATAAACAACAATACTTCTTGAAAGTTTTTCGTTCGACTGTGAAAAATTAGTAAGTCCTTTGCTAAAACTACTATTCCAAGTCGAAGCAGATTTAATTTCTACACCAATCAAGCCATCTCCTGTTTTACAAAGCAAATCAATTTCATTACCGTTACTGTCTCTAAAAAAATACAGCTCCGCATTTCGCCCTTGATTATAACGATTCTTTAGAGCTTCCAGCACAACAAGATTTTCAAACATATTCCCCACCAAAGGGTCACGACTAACCTGATAATTTTTTTCGACACCAAGCAAATAAGCCAGCAATCCTATTTCAGTAAAATAATATTTTGGTGACTTAATAACACGCTTGCCAAAATTTTCATAATAAGGTGGCAGTTTAAATATTACAAAAGATGCTTCTAAAATTGAAAGCCATTGTTTGATTGTTTTTGCTCCAACTCCAACATCATTTGACAGAGAATGATAGTTGATAATTTGTCCCACGCGCCCTGCCAGTAATTTAATGAATTTTTCAAACAAACTCACTTCTTTCAGTTGAGTCAACTGTCGAACATCTTTTTCTACATAAGTTTGATAATAATTAGCATAAGCCACGCTGGGTCTCTGATTTTGATCGTAGATGCGTGGTAAAAACCCTTGAATAATATATGATTCAAAATCAGCAAATACTATGTTTGCATCCTGCAGTTCACCAATAGAAAAAGGCAACAAATGGAGAATAGCCGTTCGACCGGCTAGTGACTGTGAAATCGCCGCACGCAATTCCAACTGATGAGATCCCGTCAGTACATATCTACCATTTATTCCTTCCTCATCAACTATGCCTTGCAAATAACTTAGTAAATGAGGAGTGCGTTGCACTTCGTCAAAAATAGTTTTACCGGGATAACGCTTTAAAAATGCCTTTGGATCGTCAGTTGCCAACTGTCGGTTATCAGGATTTTCCAATGACGCATATGAATAATCTGGCAGAACATTTCGGACTAATGTTGTCTTTCCTGCTTGTCTGGGGCCAATAACTGTGACGATTGGATACTCCTGCAGTTGCGTGAGTAACTCTCTTGTAATGCTTCTGTGAATCATGGAAATTGTCGGTAAGTTATGTAATTCTGTAGTTCAAGTACAGAATTGCATAGACTGTACCCATTACTTGCTCTATAAATTTCTGACATATTCGTTCCGGAATTATTTAGCTGCGTTTTCGCAGCTTAGAATGAGACAATATTAAAGCTATTTGGGACAAATAGTTGTGTTGAACCTGATGAGTGGGAAATTATTGATCTGCGTACAACTGTTCAGCAAATTCTGCTGATGCTGAAACGACAATTTGAAACGCAGGGAATTAAAATAGAAATCAAGCTGGGCAGGAAGCAGTTTTTGATTTATGGAAACCCAACACTAATGCAGCAGGTCGTATACAATCTGGCAGTAAACTCGCGTGATGCACTCAGTGGTTTTTCTGCAAAGCAAATTGAATTCCTGCTCAAACGCAGCTCAAATAAAGTAATGCTGGATGTTAAAGATAACGGTTCAGGTATTGCTCCGGAAAATCTGCAAAATATTTTTGAACCGTTTTTTTCCACCAAAACTAGAGGTCATGGAACTGGTCTGGGGCTCTCTATTTCCAACAGGATTGTTAAAAACCACTCGGGTGTACTGAACTGCAAAAACAACGAATCCGGAAAAGGGGCGCTCTTCCGGATTATTCTCCCACTGGCAAAATAAAAATATTGAAGAAAACAAATTTTTATTCTACAAATCCGCCTTTGGTCATTTTGGCAGGATCAAGTGCTTTATCCAGTTCTGCTGCAGAAAGATCACACATTTCCAGGGCAACTTCCTTTAGTTCCCGGTTTTCCGCAAAAGCTTTTTTAGCAATTTTTGCTGCCAGATCATAACCAATCAGAGGATTAAGTGTGGTTACCAAAATTGGATTTTTGCCAATCAGTGATTTGATGTGTTCCTCGCGCACCACAATTCTGGAAACAGAGCGCTCCGCCAGATTTCTGGAGGCATTGGCCAGCAGCCGGATTGATTCCAACAGACTGTGCCCCACCATCGGCAACATCACATTCAACTCAAAATTTCCGGACAAACCACCCACGCTGATCGCAGCATCGTAACCGATGACCTGTGCACAAACCATTGCCATTGATTCTTCTATCACAGGATTTACCTTGCCGGGCATAATCGAAGATCCGGGTTGCAGTGCCGCCAGCTGAATTTCTCCGAGCCCGCCGTTTGGTCCGGAATTCATCCAGCGCAAATCGTTTACTATTTTCAGCAGACTTACGGCCAGCGTTTTCAACTGTGCTCCCAAAGCAACCGGTGCATCTACTGTCGCCTGTGCTTCAAAATGATTTTCAGCTTCCCGAAATGACTCGCCTGTCAGTTTGGAAATTTCTGCTGCAAATTTTGGCGGAAATTCCGGATCAGTATTTATTCCGGTTCCAACTGCAGTACCACCCATCGGCAGTTCTGCCAACTGCTGCAAGGCTGATTCTATGCGCTGAATTCCGGTTTCCAACTGCCGGGCGTAACCTCCGAATTCCTGCTCCAGGGTTACCGGCATGGCATCCATCAAATGAGTTCTGCCTGTCTTAACCACATGCGCATACTCCGCTCCTTTTTTTAAAAATGTTTCTCGCAAAAATTTAAGTGCCGGAACCAAAGTGTTTTTAGCTTCAAGGTAACCAGCAATCCTGATGGCCGTTGGGAATGTGTCATTTGAACTTTGACCAAAATTAATGTGATCATTCGGATGCACCTTAACCGCTAAGTCCGTAACCAGTTCCATCGCCCGGTGTGCGATTACTTCATTGGCATTCATATTACTTGAAGTTCCGGAACCGGTTTGATAAATGTCGATTGGAAAATGCTCGTCCAGTTTTCCGTCAATCACTTCCTGTGCCGCAAGTTGAATTGCATGGGCCACATCTTTTGGAATGTTGTCCAGTTCAGCATTTACTTTGGCTGCACCTTGTTTGATTACTCCAAGAGCATGAATCAGTGGTCGGCTGATGCAGATTCCACTGACCGGGAAATTATCAACCGCACGCTGAGTTTGTGCACCATAAAGTGCTTTTTGCGGCACCTTTACTTCGCCCATTGAATCTTTTTCTATCCGAAATTCTGAGTCCATTCTGTTCCTTTCATTTTGTTTGTGCTGTTTATCATTTCTGTTTTTACTGGAACCTAAGCCAGTACTCCGCCGTCTACTGTGAATGTGCTGCCGGTGACATAGGAAGCAGCTTCGGAAACCAGAAAAAGCACCATACCTGACATCTCATCCGGCTGAGCAATTCGGCCCAAAGGTATTTGCGGAATAACAGTTTTCATCAGTTCTTCATTTTTCGTTAAGGCAGAAGCAAATTTGGTGTCAGTCAGTCCCGGAAGCAGTGCATTCACGCGGATATTATCACCGCCAAGTTCTTTGGCAAAAGCCTGAGTCATTGAAATCAAGCCTGCCTTTGTCAGCGAATAAATGCTTTGTTTGTGCATCGGAATGCGTCCATTGATTGAAGAGACATTGACGATGCTTCCACCTCCATTTTTCTGCATCAGTTTTGCCGCATGCTGGCTCATGAAAAACGGTCCCTTGAGATTCACTGCCAGAGTTTTATCCCAGGCCGCTTCGTCGGCTTCCAGCACTGAACCATAAAAAGGATTGGTTGCCGCGTTATTGATCAGGATGTCCAGTCTGCCGTGTGTCTGCAGAATCTTTTGAAAAAGTGTTTCAATCTGAACCAGATTCCCATTGTGACAAACCATGCTGGTAACCTTCTTTCCGGCTGCCAAAATTTCTGTTTCTACTTCAACTAAATTTTCTGCCGTGCGGCTGGTTACAATAACATGAGCCCCATACTCAGCCAGAATTTTTGCAACTGCAGCTCCAATTCCGCGGCTTGCTCCGGAAACTAAAGCGACTTTTTTCGAAAGATCAAAAATTGGTGGAATTTCCATAATTCTCCTCTAAAAGATGTTATCTCATTATCGTGTAATTTGCGTGAAGACGCAAACTGGTTTTGAATCAGAATCTGCACAACTGCTCTCAGGATAGTCGGTTTTTTTGCAGACAGAACTTTCGGTAGTACTGCAGTTACCAAAAAGCCCGATTTGCAAAACAACTCTTGCATGGATTTTGCGTTGCCACTTCTGAATAATTTGTATAAGTTAAGTTACAGGAAAGACTGCATACTTAAATCTAAGTTAAATACTGATTCTCTACACCAAAACTAATAAACAAAGATGGGAAACTGGATTGCACTGACTATCGGCACCCTGGTCTTGATGATTGGATTTAGAATGAAAAGACCAGTTGACGAAAATCTGGAACCACCTTCTAATTTTACTACGTTTTTCCATCCAATCCATGGTGAAGGAGATTTGTTTGTCGGCGGAGTTTTAGTCATTTATTTTTCATCCAGGTTATTCCTGGCATTATTTCAAACTGTCAGATCAATTTTTTAGCAGGCAGCATTCTTTGGCAGGCCGAACTGCTGAAGACTGTCTGTTTAACCAATTCTTTTTTCAGAAAATATGATTAGACATTTGCTGGTTATCGTGTTGACTGTCTTCCAGGACAATTATGTCAGGATTGGTACATTTAGTGGTCTGCTGGCAGGTTTTTGGAGTACTGAATTCATCAGCGGTGAGCCTGTCTCAAATGCTTTAACTTTTGGGTTTATCGGCTGGGGTCTTGGAGCATATCTGGCCGGTTACCTTGCCGATAGTTCACAATACTCCAAAAAAAAGAAATTCCGTGTTTTTCAAGGCGGACGATAATTGCTGCCGTCCAGCTTGAGCTCGCTTCCAAATATTTTCCTGCATTTTCTTTGTACTATGAAGTAGAAAGCTGAAGTTGAGCCTTCCAAATTTGCTGATTTTTTTTAAATGAGGTCAAGCATGCCAACAAATGCTTTTTCAGTTACAGAGCTTCCAATAATCCAGGCTCCAATGGCCGGAGTACAGGACAGTGCTTTAACAATTGCTGTTTCCAATGCAGGTGGTTTGGGCAGTCTGCCCTGTGCGATGCTGGATGCAGAGACTCTTCGTGCAGAATTGAAGACCATCAAATCCCAAACCAGCAAGCCCTTCAATCTTAACTTTTTCTGTCATACACCGCCTGAACCAGATTTTGAAAGGGAAGCAAAGTGGCGAAAAATCCTGCAGTCCTATTTCAAAGAATACGACCTGAATTACAACGACATTCCAACAGGCTCCGGACGCAGACCATTCAATCAGGAAGCTGCAGATCTGCTGGCAGAATATAAACCTCCTGTAATCAGTTTCCATTTTGGTTTACCTGAAGCCAAACTGCTGGCACAGGTTAAAAAACAGTGTGCTATTGTTTTGGCATCTGCAACCAATCTTGAAGAAGCAAAATGGTTGGAGAAAAATGGGGCAGACGGAATTATTGCTCAGGGGATTGAAGCCGGAGGTCATCGTGGTATCTTTTTAAGCAATGATCTTTCAACTCAAGTTAAAACCTTTGAGCTCTTAAGACAAATTATTGGAACTACAAAACTACCTGTAATTGCTGCAGGTGGAATTTCAACTGCGAAAGAGGTTGCAGAGGCTATTTCAATGGGTGCTTCTGCAGTACAGCTTGGTACCGCGTACCTGCTTTGTACAGAAACAAAAACCAGCAAAATTCAACGCACAGCATTAAAAAGCAATGCAGCCCGCAAGACTGTCATCACAAATATTTTTAGCGGAAGACCGGCCCGAGGAATCATCAACCGCAGTATCAGTGAAATTGGTCCAATCAATCCCGACACTCCGGAATTTCCGTTGGCTGCGGCCGCAATTTCTGCTTTACGGACAAAAGCAGAAGCTACCGGAAGTGACGATTTTACACCGCTGTGGTGTGGTCAAAACATCAAGGGCTGCAGTGAAATTTCTGCTGCAGATTTAACTCGTAAGTTAGCATCTAAGCTTTAAATTATTTAAAGGAGCAGGATGAGAAAAATAGTTTTTATTGCCTTTCTCTTATTTGGACTGAGCTGCTTGACTTCAACTGCAGCTTTTGCTGCAAAGGAGCTGGAAAAAGCCATCTTTGCCGGAGGTTGTTTCTGGTGCATGGAAGCAGATTTTGAAAAGATTCCCGGAGTAAAAGACGTGATTTCAGGATATAGCGGGGGCACTTCAAAGCAGCCAAACTATCGTAATTACAGCAAGTCAAGACACATTGAAGCTGTGTTAATTACTTTTGATCCGGATGTTATTTCTTATGCAGAATTGCTGGAAATATTTTGGCATAACATTGATCCACTTGATAAAAATGGACAGTTTTGTGACCGCGGACATGAATACTCGACTGCAGTATTTTATCTCTCAGCTGCACAAAAACAAGATGCGATAGAATCAAAAAATAAGCTCGACAAATCCGGACTCCTGGAACAGCCCGTTCTAACTCCAATTTTGCAGGCAGGAATATTTTTTGCGGCAGAAAAATATCATCAAAATTACTACAAAAAAAGTTCCTTAAAATATAAATTTTATCGTTTCAGATGTGGACGGGATCAGCGGTTGAAGGAGTTATGGGGTGAAAAATCAAAAGCTGCAGATATATTCAAAAAATCCTCATTTTTTAAAAAACCTGGAAGAAACGAGCTGCAAAAGACGCTGACTCCTTTGCAGTTTGAAGTTACTCAAAATGATGCAACTGAACCGCCTTTCAAGAATAAGTACTGGAATAATAAGCAGGAAGGAATTTATGTTGATATAGTTTCAGGCGAGCCGCTCTTCAGTTCAACGGATAAGTATAAATCCGGCACCGGCTGGCCGAGTTTTACAAAACCTATTGAAGGAACAAATTTAATCCATAAAGAAGACAAAGGGTGGTTCTCTGTAAGGACAGAACTCAGGAGTAAAAATGCAGATTCTCATCTGGGACACTTGTTTGATGACGGACCAGAACCTGATGGATTACGTTACTGCATCAATTCTGCAGCACTGCGCTTTGTTGCAAAAAATGAGCTGGAAAAAGAGGGCTATCCAGCTTTTAAGAATTTATTTCAAGACTAACCAGTAAACTGTTTTAACAAGTATTTATCCATGGGCATTGCCACAGATTTCATTCTGCTCGTTGTAAGTGCGTTTTTCAGCGGACTCCTGATGCAGCGTTTGGGACAGCCGCTGATTTTGGGCTATATTCTGACCGGGATTGCCTTTGGTCCCTACAGCGGAGGGTTTGCGCTGACCAGTGTTCACGAAATTGAACTGCTGGCAGAAATCGGCGTTGCACTGTTACTTTTTGCACTTGGACTGGAGTTTTCCCTCAAAGACCTCAAAGAAGTCAAAAAAATCTCTCTGATTGGTACACCGATTCAAATTTTACTGACCATTGGACTTGGTTACGGTATTGGGCAGTGGATGGGTTGGGATGCAAAATCTTCACTGTGGCTAGGTGCGCTGGTTTCACTATCAAGCACCATGGTTTTGCTCAAGACTTTGATGAATCAAGGTTGGCTGGGCACCCTGTCCAGCAAGGTTATGGTGGGTATGCTGATCGTACAGGATTTAGCAGTTGTACCTTTGATTATACTGCTGCCGATGCTGAACGAGCCTTCTCTGGGTTGGATTCCACTGGAAATAGCAATTCTGAAAACAGTTGTTTTTTTGGCTGCAATGATTCTGTTTGGAACGCGTCTATTACCCAAAATCATGCGCTACATTGCCCATTTAGGTTCACGAGAATTATTTCTGCTGGCTATCACAGCAATTGGTCTGGGTGTGGGTTACCTGACTTATTTAGTAGGTCTATCCTTTCCTTTTGGCGCTTTTATTGCGGGCATGGTTTTGAGTGAGTCCGATTATGGACATCAAGCCTTGAGTGACATTATTCCGGTTCGAGATCTTTTTGGACTTCTGTTTTTTGCCTCAGTGGGGATGCTCTTCAATCCCGGTTTTTTAGTTGAGCACTGGCAGCAGGTGCTGATGCTTGTTTTGATAGTCAGCCTCGGGAAAGGTTTTATCTTTGCCTTGCTGGCCCGTATTTTCAAATATGGAAATGTGGTACCCCTGGCAGTTGGGATGGGGCTCTTTCAGGTGGGAGAATTTTCTTTTGTATTGGCACAAGTTGGCGTTTCAACCAACTCCATCAGTCATGAAGTCTATTCGCTGGTTTTAACCACTGCGGTCATCACAATGTTTCTCACTCCCCTAGTTTCCGGACAAACCGCACGTCTCTATGCACTCCGTAAACGCTGGTTCAAACATGAAGCATTAGACTCTAAAAACATGCCAAAATCCGGACTGCATAATCATGTGATTATTGTCGGCGGCGGACGGGTTGGATTCCGTATTGCCCAAGTGCTCAAACGACTCCACGTACCCCTGTTAATTATTGAATTAGATCAACTCAGGGTTGAAAGGGCACAAAAAAGCGAGACCCCGGTTGTTTATGGAGATGCCAGTCACGAAGTCGTTTTAGAGGCTGCAGAAATATCATCGGCACGACTGCTGATCATTACCTCTCCTGAAGTCATGATTACGCAAACAGTTGTTGAACGGGCACGCAAAAAGAATTCTGCAATTCAAGTGGTGGCCCGTGCACCTGGTGTTGAATTTTTGGAAGAATTCAAAAAACTTAATATTTCTGAAGTGGTGATACCGGAGTTTGAGGCGGGGCTTGAAATGGCCCGCAAAGCCCTGATGCATTTACATATTCCGGCTGCTAAGATTCAACATTACAGCGAATCTTTGCGGCAGGATTTATTTGCGTCGCTGTTCAATGAAAATGAAGAAGAAGTGATAGTAGAACAACTTCAAACTGCAGAAGAGCAGTTTGACCTGCAGTGGATGCTGATTAAACCAGGTTGTCTGCTGGAGGGAAAAACAATTGGCGAGGCAAAAATCCGTACAAAAACTGCTACATCTATTGTTGGTGTGATTCGTGATGAAAAATTGGATCCCAGTCCGGATCACAATTTCTGCTTACAGGCACATGACCGTGTGGCAATCATTGGCACAGACAATGCGCGGGAAACTTTTTTTCAATTAACCTGTCCTGCTTTAAAATGAGAATAATTAGTTGTCCGCATCTGATAAAATCGTCCCGGATAATAAAGACGAACGTAAGTCACCAAATTTTCTTTGCACCAAGTTCTGCGTTGAATAATAAATAGAGCATCCTGTTCGGCCACCGATAGTAATTCTGCTTTATCCTTATCTGCGTTTGCAGCGGACAAGATATGTTCTGCATTCGTCCAGGGCACATGATTCACCAACCACTCATTTGGATTAATATTTTCAAAATTTTCCAACTCTGCTTCCGGAATATTTTTCAGATTAATCCAGCGGTCCTCAAACTGAAATGGAGTCTCATTAGAGTAGTGAAGACAACGTAGATTAAGAGCAGTTTCTTGAGGTGCTATTTCTAATTTACCCCTGATGTTTGCAGGTGGTATGTCTACATTCCTGTACAACAAAGCATAACGATACGTGGCTCCTGTTGCTTCGATTTCAAGGCGGATTCGAGGAATTTCAAAATTAGCTGAACGACCGGAAGGTATTGTCACACGAGTTCCGGATTTGCGACGGCGGTCCAGTATTCCTTCTTTTGCCAATTCACGCAACGCCCTGTTTACCGTAACACGTGCACAACCATAATTTTTTGCCAAAGTTTCTTCTCCGGGAATTAATCCTCCTGGTTTCCAGATACCTGATTGAATTTTTTCTCTAATCTCAGTTTTGATGTTTTGATATACCGGCAATTTTTCTTTTTTTGAAAGCATTTTTTATTTTTACTGCTGAAGTTTTTGTATTACCAAACGATATTGCTTCTCAATTTGATCATGCAGAATGTGACGTCCGTTTACGACTTTTTGCCGTCCTGCCGACCAGACTTCCGACACAATTGAATCATCTGCACTAAAAATCCAGCGATCTAGTATTTCGTCTTCTGAACAACTGCAAAAAGCCATTGCATCCGCATCCAGTGCTAACAAATCTGCCCACATGCCAATTGCTATACTTCCAGATTTTCGGCCCAAAGCTTGTACACCTCCGGACAAAGAATTTTCGTACAGTGCTCTTCCGACTGAACCGGAACTCTGTGTCATCACGTTGCGCTCTTGCCGTGAAAGCCGTTGGCTGTACTCCAGCATTCGTAATTCTTCTGTCAAAGAAATGCGTACATTTGAATCAGAACCGATGCCGTATTTTCCGCAGGATTCCAACCAGGTTGTACCATCAAAAATACCGTCTCCAAGATTAGCTTCTGTAATAGGACACAAGCCGGCGACTGCTCCTGTTTTGGCTAAATTATGAATTTCATCTGGAGTCATATGTGTGGCATGAACCAAACACCAACAATCATCAAGCGCAACATTTTCCTGCAACCACTCCACTGGACTTAAATTATATTTTTCTTGAATCTCAATGACCTCCTTGACTTGTTCTGCAATATGAATATGAACCGGAGCAGAATTTAATGCAGAATTTTCAGAACGAGAGCCAAGAATTTCTTTTAAATCTGCCGGAGAAACTGCCCGTAAAGAATGTGGTGCAATTCCCAACAAATAGTCCTCCGGCGCATATCTGAATGCGTCTTGTGCTTGTTCAAGAATCCGGAAAAATTGTTCAGGATTACATCCAAAACGAAGCTGACTATCGGCAAGGCTTTTGCCATCTAAACCACCTTGCCCATAAAATACCGGTAAATGAGTTAAACCGATTCCGGTTTTTTGAGCTGCATCAATAATACGAAGAGAAGTTTCTGCAATATTTTCATAATGTTTTCCTCCTTGTTGGTGATGAAGATAATGAAATTCTCCTACAGATGCATAACCGCATTCCAGCATTTCCATAAAAACAAAAGCCGCAATAGCCTCGATTTGTTCCGGAATCAAGTCTTCCATAAAACGATACATCAATTTACGCCAACTCCAGAAGCTATCCTGTTTTTGTATCCGCTTCTCGGTCAATCCGGCCATAGCCCTTTGAAAAGTGTGGCTGTGTAAATTTGACATTGCCGGAAGTAAAATACGATTCTGCAAATTTTGATTTTCTACTGAAACGTGCTGTTCTGTTTGCGGTTCAACCCCAAACTCTACGTTTGAGATTCGTCCAGACGAATCTACAGTTACGCAAATATTGTTTACCCAGCCCTCCGGCAAAAGCGCTGTCTGCGCATAAATTTTCAACTGATCAGTCATTGATATCTTGCCTGTAAGCAATTGTTCGTTTCGCTTTTTCTTTGGTTGATATGAAAATAGAAAACAGTTTTTGGGAAAGTTCCACAAGATCTAAATCCAAAATCACGGTCTTTCCAATGACGTTGTTGAAACGACTTTGTTAAAAATTGAGATTTCAGGCAATAAGCATCTAAATACTTTTTTATACAACTTTATTTATACAACTTTATTTATACAACTTTACTTTTATATTGACATAACTATTATATGAGCATACATATTAAAAACAAAAGTTTATTTATTTGGAAAATGACGATAACAATTTTATTCTAAAACACACTGATCACCACCTTTACACTGAATATATTTTTGGGTTAGTTTCATAATTGAAAAATTTCTGTTTAACCTAATCTGTCTGAAAAAACCAATAATAGCACAGTATTTTTCCAATTTGGGTGTACAGTATTCTCGTGATGTTGCTCTGGGTGTACTGTGGATTGCCACCAGCTTTGGGAATCAAACTAGACGTTTTTTCTGCAGGCGTACTGGGACTCGCACTCTGCGACAGCGCATTTGAGGCCGAAATTTTCAGAGCCGGAATTCAATCAATTGGACGTGGCCAACATGATGCGGCTGATTCGCTGGGGCTGAACTACTGGAAAAAAATGCAGCTGATTATTTTACCGCAGGCAATCAGAATCGTCCTACCGGCCATTGGCAACCAGTTTGTTTACATGCTGAAAATGTCATCGCTGGTCTCAGTCATCGGTTTAACTGAACTCACCCGCAGGGCCGACGAACTGGTTGTGAGTCAGTACCGCCCACTGGAAATATATACCTTCCTTGTTTTGGAGTATTTTGTGCTGATCCTCTGTATCTCCTCAGCAATGCGGTGGATGGAGAATCGCCTTAGGTCTGTCGAGTTCTAAATATGCTTAGCGTCAAAATCATGCTTCGCCGTTGTTCTGACAAGATTTTCAGGCTTCTCAAAAGAAGAAAGTTTAAACATATAATTTATTTTGGATTGACATAATTTAAATATGTATGTACAAATATTAATAGAAACATTGTGTGCATTATTCTTGATTTAACATTATTTGAATTATTGCTTCATAGAATAATGACTAAAACACTCGACATTCATTCCCTTAAATCAAAGGAGGCACCTGACACGTAAAGCTGAAAACATAATACTATAAATTAAACCACGGCTACACATTGGCCTGTCAATAAATTATTTTAATCCATACTAGAGGTATAAATGAAACTCAAAAACATTCTTTCTTTAATTCCGGCACTTTCCATGTTTTTTGGATTTGCCTGGGCAGACACAGTTAAAGTTGGCTTCAATGTCCCCCTGACCGGCTTTGCCGCAGCAGATGGAGAATCGGCTCTAAACGGTGCTAAGTTAGCCGTAAAACAAGCGAACGCAACAGGCGGTATCAACGGTAAACAGATCGAGCTGGTAATCTATGATGATCAGGCTTCACCTAAGGAAGCCGTTCCGATTGCCAATCGTTTGATCGAAAAGGATGGTGTCAAAGTGGCAGTATCCGGAAGTTATTCTGGCTCTACACGAGCAGCTGCAGGTGTGTTTCAAGCTGCAGGAATCCCATATATTTCAGCCTTTGCAATTCATCCAGGAATCACACAAGCTGGTAAATATATTTTCCGTACTTCCTTCATGGGAGACGTTCAGGGACGTGCAGGAGCATTATTAATTGGACAAACTATGCAGCGAAAGCGTGTAGTTGTCATCACTCTGAAGAACGACTTTGGGAAGTCCCTTGCTGCAGGTTTCAAGGCTGAAGCCGCAAACTTTGGAATAGAGATTATTAACGAATATGAGTATTCAATTCGTGACCGACAATTTGGGTCTATTGTGGCAAAGGTTAGAGCAGACAAACCGGATGCGATTTACGCATCAGGTTATTTCTTCACCGCAGGGCCTTTAGTCAATCAACTCCGCTCAGGAGGTGTGGCTGTACCAGTAATTGGGCAGGAAGGCTATGACTCCGAACAGTTTATAAAAATAGCCGGAGCAGCCTCAGAAGGTGTAATCATAACTACTTCACTTGATCGTGATTCAAATTCACCGGAAACACGTTCCTTCATTACAGAATATGAAAAACTAACCGGAAATAAAGTCGACATGGTAGCTGCTTCAGGACATACGGCATTGAATGTCGTTGTAACGGCTTTACGTAAAGCCGGCACCAGGAATCCGGAAGCGATAAGAAATGCTATCGCACAAACACAACTCACTGCTGCTACAGGGCATATTTCATTCAACGCCCTCGGAGAAGTCCGCAAGAATGTGCAGGTTCAGATTGTCCGTAATGGTGACTGGCATTACCATTCTGAAATCCGTGATCAAACACTGCTGGCTCCACCTGAGTCTTGATTTCAAATTGTTTTGAGGGAAGCATACTTAGATTGTGATGCTTCCCTTTCTCCTCATTTTCCTAACTGATGCTATATCTAGAACTTTTTCTTCAAGGTCTTCTTCAAGGCAGTATCTATGCCTTGATTGCAGTAGGCCTGACACTTGTTTACGGTTTATTACGAATCCTGCATGTAGCACATGCCGGCTTATACACCTTGGGAGGTTACTTTGGTGTTTTGGTATACAACAGTTCCGGAAGTCTGATGTTGAGTGGAGTCGTTGCCATGTTTGGAGTAGGTATTTTAGGTGTAATTATCTACCGTTTGTGTTATGAAGCTATTCTGGATCAACCTCCATTTGTCCCTTTGATTGCCTCCATCGGCCTGTTCATTGCGATGGAGGAATTGTACAGGATACTTTTCGGTTCATACGGCATATCCTACGCTAACCCTCCCCTTCAACAAATGCTCCCACTAGGTGGCATGTATTTGCGGGAAGGAGAATGGGTAACAATCCTAGTCAGCATTATTTTAATAGGAGGGCTTGCCTGGCTTTCCAGCCATACACGCTTGGGACTAGCCTGGCGTGCCACAGTTACTGATCCGCAGATGGCGGAATCTTTCGGCATTGACCCTATTCGAGTACGTTATTTCAATTTTTTCATCGGTTCAGCTCTCGCAGGAACAGCAGGCATGATCGTCGGCATTCTCAATAACCTTGTAGAACCAACGATGGGGAGTGTTCCAAGTTACAAAGCCCTCGCAATCATAGTTCTTGGTGGTCTTGGTAGCGTCCGGGGAACACTAGTTGCGGCATTGGCGCTTGGAGTGGTGGAATCCTTTGGCACAATTTACCTTGGAAACGTGCTGAACCGAGATGCGATTGCTTTTGTTTTTTTGATTCTTGTGTTAATGGTGCGTCCGCAAGGTATGTTTCGGGGGATATGAAATGGGATATGAAATCAGTCTACTCACCTTCATGGGTATCAGCATCATTGGCAGTCTAAGCCTGAATCTGATTACGGGATTTTGCGGTCAGGTGAGCTTGGGTCATGTCGCTTTTGTCGGCATAGGTGCATATACAGCCAGTATTTTGACAAAAGCTGATACGCCTTTTTTTGTGGCACTTTTGGCTGGAATGCTGCTCGCAGGCTCGTTTGGTGTCATGGTTGGACTTGCAAGCCTGAGGGTTAGGCATGATTTCCTGGCTATCACAACAATGGGTGTTAACTTCGTTTTCCTAGGAGTGGTACGTCAACAGGAATGGCTGGGTGGTGAGTTGGGTGTTTCTTCGATTCCTGATCCAGGATTAGGAAAATTGGGTTTTCTGGCACTGGTTTTAGGATGCGTAATTTTAGTAGCTTTATTGAGTTTGCAAATCCGCAGGTCATGGATGGGATATGTTTTCGAGGCAGTTTCCGGAGATGAAGATACTGCGCGGATGCTTGGTTTGGATGTTTCACGCTACAAACTGATCGCCTTCGCACTCGGTACAGCTTTGGCTGGTCTCTCCGGAGGACTTTATGCTCACCACGTCCGTTTCATCTTTCCAGACAGTTTTGCTTTTGTTGAGTCCATAACGCTGTTGGCCATGGTTGTCATTGGCGGCAACGGATCTATTCTGGGAGTTATCGTAGCTTCGGCGTTGCTGAGTGTATTACCACAGTGGTTTCAGTTCATCGGTGACTACAAACTTCTGCTTTACGGTAGTTTACTATTTATCGTAATGCGTTTCAGCCCTGGTGGGCTGGCTGGTTTAGCAAAAAATATTTTTCCTAAAAGCAAAAAAGCTTTTGCGTTGAAGGGGAATCAATGAGTTTGCTGGATATCCGGAATATCTCAGTGCGTTTCGGAGGTGTACATGCACTTGAAGAGGTTTCGCTGAATTTGAATCAGGGAGAAATCCTTGGTTTGATAGGTCCAAATGGTGCGGGTAAGACTACTATGTTAAGAGTGATTACAGGTGTGGTTCAGCCAAATCATGGTGAAATTGATCTGGAGGGAGAAATGCTCAACAACCTGCCGATACATGCTAGAGTACGTAAAGGCTTGGGATTTGCGCAACAGTTGGTACGACCATTCAGGGAAATGACCCTTGCTGAAAACGTTGCTCTTGCTGCTGGTGCAGAACAAACTCGGCATCCGTGGCGCTCGATGTTTCGTGTCGAACGTAGGAACGCACTGCAAGAAAGCTTGAAATGGCTGGCAATGGTAGGAATCGAAAATGCTGCCGATTCATATCCAAATGCCGTTCCACTGGGTTACCTCAAGCGTATGGAGGTCGCACGTGTGCTGGCTCTAAGACCCAGAATGTTATTGCTTGATGAACCTCTAGCCGGGCTGAATCAAGTCGAGGCTACCGCATTTGCTGACATCCTGGTGGAACTCAAAAGTCAGGGTCAAACAATTTTGCTCATTGAACATAACCTCGCCGAAGTACGGCGCATCTGCTCCAGACTGGTAGTTTTGGATAATGGGTGTAAGCTCGCAGAAGGTTCTCCTGAAACTGTGTTAAAACAACCATCTGTGCTGGAAGCCTACATTGGCCAAGGAACCGTTCATGCTGAAAATTAATAAACTCTCTTGCGGTTACGGATCTTTGACAGTGGTACATGAACTGGATCTGAACGTTCGTCAAGGAAGCATTCATGCTCTGGTCGGCGCAAACGGAGCAGGCAAATCTACTACTTTGATGACTATTTCCGGACATGTACAGGTCAAATCAGGCAGCATTATGATTGGCTCAGAGAAACTGGATCAAGTACCGACAAAAGAACGGGTTCAGCGGGGAGTCGCTCTCGTGCCTGAAGGCAGACGTTTATTTTCGGATTTGACAGTCAGGGACAATTTAGAAGTCGGCGGCTACTCCCTGCCCAAAGAAAATATCCCACGTAACTTAGAACGGGTCATGACTATGTTTCCACGACTTGGCGAACGTTTAAAGCAGGAATCAGGTTTACTATCCGGTGGTGAACAGCAAATGTTGGCCATTGGCCGCGCTTTGATGGCTGAACCTAAACTGTTATTACTTGACGAACTTTCACTTGGACTGATGCCGCGTATGGTTGAGGTTTGTTACATTGCACTTCAACAACTCCAGAGCGACGGCATGACGATCCTGTTAGTGGAGCAAAACACTCAACAAGCCCTTTCAGCAGCAGACGAGGTGACTGTGCTGGAGTCTGGTGCTGTCGCCTGGCAAGGTACTGCAGAAAAAGCGAGACAGGATTCAAGTATCATCGAGGCTTATATTGGTTTGAGACGTGAACCAAAAAATGATTGATGAAAATATCAGAAACCAGCAATGAGCTTTTCATTCCTTTACAATAATGTGCAAATCGCCACCATGACTACGGACAAACCATATGGTTTGATCGAAAATGGTGCTGTAGTTATTTCAGCTGGACTGATTCAGTGGGTCGGTCCAGAAAAAGAATTACCTGATGATTTTGCAGGACTTCAGGTAAAAAATTTAGAAGGTCGTTTGATAACGCCTGCACTGATCGATTGTCATACCCATTTGGTCTACGGAGGAAGTCGTGCTACAGAATTTGAATTGCGGCTGAAAGGCGCAAGTTATGAAGAAATTTCCCGAAGCGGTGGTGGAATTATCAGTACGGTAACTGCAACCCGCAATGCTTCTGAAGAAGAATTATTCTCACAGTCACTGCCACGTTTCGATGCCCTGCTTGCGGAAGGAGTGGGAACGGTTGAGATAAAATCCGGTTACGGCCTCGACATTGAAACCGAAATCAAAATGCTGCGTGTTGCCCGTAAATTGGGGAAGGAGCGAAATGTCCGCGTGAAAACATCCTTCCTTGGTGCTCATGCGATTCCTCCGGAATTTTCAGGTAAAGCGGAGGCTTACATTGATTTTGTTTGTGAAGATGTATTACCGTTTGTGCATGAAGAAAAACTGGCTGATACAGTGGATGGTTTTTGCGAAAACATCGCATTCTCTCCAAAGCAGATTTCCAGGGTTTTCGACAAAGCAACAGCTTTGGGCCTGCCTGTAAAACTTCATGCGGAGCAGCTTTCCAACCTCGGAGGAGCAGCGCTTGCCGCAAATTTTGGTGCTTTGTCCGCCGATCATTTGGAATATCTTGACGAGGCCGGAGTTCAGGCATTGTCCAAATCCGGAACGGTCGCAGTCGTTCTTCCTGGAGCATTTTACACCTTAGGTGAAACGCAGTTGCCACCGCTTAATTCTTTGCGAAAAGCGGGAGTTCCGCTCGCCATTGCGACTGACTGCAATCCCGGTTCGTCTCCATTGACTTCGCTTCTTCTATGCATGAACATGGCCTGTACACTTTTTCGTATGACTCCGGAAGAAGCTTTATCAGGAGTAACCCGTGTTGCAGCTCAAGCACTGGGCATTGGAAATGAAGTTGGTACAATTGAAGCGGGTAAAAAAGCTGAATTAGCGGTTTGGAACGTAGATCAACCCGCTGAACTTGCCTATCAAATGGGGTACAATCCACTTGCAGAAATGCTTGTTGGCCACGGATGGCACCGATAAAAAGGAAATATAAAATACTATTAGCCACGGATCATATGCATAAAAAAGGGAATATAAAATGCTATCTGCCACGGATTATACGAATAAATGATGGCTTCAAAAAAACTCTTAAACCCATAGTTTGTCATTTCGACAGTAGGGATAAATCTTAATATTGTTAAGGCGACTGAAACAATCGTAATTATTGGAGAAAAATTATGAGTTTAAATCTCACTGCGGGAAAGGTCAGTTTGACTGATTTGTCTCAGATTTATTGGAATAGTCCTGCAGTGACCTTAAATCCGGAAGCAAAACAAGCAGTCGAAAAGGCCGCCGGTATTGTCGAAAAAGCAGCAAATGCCGCTGCTCCAATTTACGGTATCAACACCGGATTCGGCAAACTCTCCGCTATTCGTATTCCTGCGGAACAAACCGAACTACTGCAAAGAAACCTGATCATCTCGCATTGTTGCGGAGTCGGTGAGCCGCTTCCGGAAAAAATTGTCCGCATGGTAATGGTGCTAAAACTCCTCTCTTTAGGTCGAGGAGCTTCCGGAGTACGCTGGAAAGTAATTGAACAAATTGAGGTGTTGCTGGAAAAAGGCGTAACCCCGGTTATTCCAGCACAGGGCTCGGTTGGAGCCTCCGGAGATCTTGCTCCTTTGGCACATATGACTGCAGTTTTAATCGGAGAAGGCCAGGCAATTTATCAAGGACAGACACTTTCCGGTGCAGAAGTCTTACAAAAAATTAAGCGTGAACCTTTGGTTTTGCGAGCAAAGGAAGGCTTGGCGATGATCAACGGGACACAAGTTTCCACTGCATTGGCTTTGGCAGGTGTGTTTGAGGGCTGGCGCTGCGTCTTAGGCGCATTGATAACGGGAGCACTTTCCACCGATTCAGCCATGGCTTCGACTGCTCCGTTTCATCCGGACATTCAAACTTTACGCGGACACCAGGGGCAAATCGACGCAGCACAAACTTTACGGAACTTGATGCAGGATTCTGAAATCCGGGAATCTCACATTGATGGAGATGTCCGCGTTCAGGATCCGTATTGTATCCGTTGTCAACCCCAGGTAACCGGTGCATGTCTTGATTTGTTTAGACAGGCTGCAAATACACTGTGCATCGAAGCAAATGCCGTCACGGATAATCCACTGGTTCTCTCTGCAAGTGAAGCGGAAACTTCGCTTCAGATTGTTTCCGGAGGCAATTTTCACGCAGAACCAGTCGCTTTTGCGGCAGACCAAACGGCTTTAGCACTGGCCGAAATAGGAGCAATTTCTCAACGACGTATTGCACTATTGGTTGATCCTAAACTCAATTTTGGCTTACCTCCTTTTTTGTCTCCGGACGCAGGAGTAAATTCCGGATTTATGGTGGCAGAAATAACTTCTGCAGCTCTAATGTCCGAAAACAAACACCTTGCTAATCCATGTTCAACTGACTCCACTCCGACCAGTGCAGATCAGGAAGACCATGTTTCGATGGCCACACACGCAGCACGACGCTTGCTGACAATGAATGATAATCTTGGCCGAATTCTCGGGATTGAACTGATTACTGCAGCGCAGGGTTTGGAGTTCCGCAAAGCGAGCCTTACACCGCTTAGCACGAGTTCAAACCTGAATCGAGTTTTGGCAGAACTGCGTGAAAACGTTGCATTTCTGGAGGAAGACCGCTTTCTTGCTCCGGATCTGGAAAAAGCTGCAATACTGATCCGCAGTGGAAAATTGCTGCAAGCAGCAGGTGAAAGACATTTCCCCACTTTGGATAGTGAATGAACCCAGTTCAAATTATAGAGGGTAATAGTCCAGTAATTCTAGGACAACCACACGGAGGAGTTTTTATTCCGGATCAATTGTCTGAGCATTACAATGAACTCGGACGGGAAATGGCCGACACGGACTGGCACATTCACCGGCTTTATGACGGTTTACTTCCGGATGCGACAGTCGTAGAAGCTACGTTTTCACGCTATTTGATTGACGCAAACCGTGACCCTTCCGGCAATTCACTTTATCCGGGACAGAACACAACTGAGCTTTGCCCAACCGTTGATTTTGAAGGCCGATCAATTTATCAAATTGAGTCCGAACCGGATGAGGGAGAAATAGAAACCCGCAGGATAAATTATCATGCAGTTTATCACACCGCACTTTCGGAACAAATTGAACGTATTCGTAAAATACATGGTAGGGTTTTGCTCTTCGATTGCCATTCGATCCGCTCCCGTCTTCCTTTTTTGTTTGAAGGCGAGTTACCGGATTTCAATTTAGGTACCTACAACACCAGCACCTGTGCTCCAGAAATTGAAGCAGTAGCTTTTGAAATCTGCGCTGGTGCCGACGGTTACAGTCCTGTGTTAAATGGACGATTCAAAGGGGGATGGACAACACGACATTACGGAAAGCCTGAAAAAGGAATACACGTGATTCAACTGGAATTAGCACAGCAGACATACATGGATGAGTCTGCACCATGGCTTTATCATGAGGAAAAAGCGGCAAAATTGCGGGTGAATTTAAAAAAACTACTGCGTTCTCTTGAACAAACTATTATAAGCTTAACCTGAATATAAAAAAACATGTCTAACACAAACAAGTCCAGAACCATCCGTGCACCACGTGGTACAGAACTCAGCTGCCGTTCCTGGCTGACAGAAGCTCCATACAGAATGATTATGAACAATCTTGATCCGGACGTTGCGGAAAATCCGGACGAATTGATTGTCTACGGCGGAATCGGAAAAGCCGCAAGAACCTGGAAGGATTTTGACTTGATCCTGGAAACACTGAAAACTCTCGGTGATGACGAAACGATGCTGGTACAGTCGGGAAAACCGGTCGGCGTTTTTCGAACACATGCTGACGCACCGCGTGTTTTGATTGCCAACTCAAACTTGGTTCCGCACTGGGCAACAATGGATCATTTCAATGAACTGGACCGTAAAGGTTTGATGATGTTCGGTCAAATGACTGCAGGAAGCTGGATTTACATCGCTTCACAAGGCATTGTGCAGGGAACATATGAAACCTTCGTTGAAGCAGGACGACAGCATTTTAACGGAAATTTGAGAGGACGCTGGTTTCTGACTGCCGGATTGGGCGGAATGGGCGGTGCGCAGCCTTTAGCGGCCACGATGGCCGGTGCATCATGTTTGGCAGTTGAGTGTGATTCAAGCAGAATTGATTTCCGTCTACGTACAAAATATCTTGATGAAAGGGCGGAAACTTTAGACGAAGCACTTGAAATATTGGAGCATGCAAAAAGTGAAAACCGTGCCGTTTCGGTCGGACTGCTTGGTAATGCCGCAGAAGTGGTTCCGGAAATGGTTAAACGCGGAATCCGTCCGGACTTAGTCACAGACCAAACTTCAGCACACGATCTGGTGCATGGTTATTTGCCTCTGGGCTGGACAGTAGAGGAATGGCGTTCTCAACAAAAAAGCGATCCGAAAAAGATCGAAAAAGCCGCTCGTGCTTCGATAAAAATTCATGTAGAAGCAATGCTTGAATTTTGGAACCAGGGTATTCCTACTGTGGATTACGGCAATAACATCCGCCAGTTTGCTTTAGAGGAAGGTGTTAAAAACGCTTTTGATTTTCCGGGATTTGTTCCGGCATATATCCGGCCTTTATTTTGCCGTGGTGTGGGGCCGTTCCGCTGGGTTGCGCTTTCAGGTGATCCGGAAGACATTTACCGAACCGATGCAAAAGTCAAAGAGTTGATCCCGGATGATCCGCACCTTCACAATTGGATCGACATGGCGCAGGAACGAATTTCCTTTCAGGGACTTCCGGCACGAATTTGCTGGGTTGGACTTGGTGACCGTCACCGGCTTGGACTTGCCTTCAACGAAATGGTGGCCAACGGAGAGTTGAAAGCTCCTGTTGTGATTGGTCGCGATCATCTTGATTCCGGTTCAGTCGCCTCGCCGAATCGGGAAACCGAGTCGATGCAGGACGGTTCAGACGCAGTTTCGGATTGGCCGTTGCTGAACGCTTTGTTGAATTGTGCATCCGGAGCAACGTGGGTCAGTTTTCATCATGGAGGCGGAGTCGGCATCGGTTTCAGTCAACATGCCGGATTAGTGATTTGTTGCGACGGCACTCCGGAAGCGGCAAAGCGAATTGAGCGTGTTTTATGGAATGATCCGGCAACCGGTGTAATGCGCCATGCCGATGCGGGTTATCAGATGGCGCAGGAATGTGCACGGGAAAAAGGTCTTCGGCTTCCGGGTATTTTGGAACGATAAAATATTATTAATTATCTCTTCATCAATAATTTACTAGACGCAAATGCTATTCAAAGTCCATTAGCAATTAAAGGGATACAATATTTATCTCTATTGTTTTAATACTGTTCGTGACGCAAACTGTTTTCATAGTCCTTTAGTTCCAGCCAGCTTGGACGTTTGAAAAACATACCTGTTTTTTGAGGCATTCCACGCAAAAAAATGTAGAGTACGCCTCCGAATTTTTGCTGATATTTTTCTTCACAGTCCAATTTGAACCAGTATGAGGTTGCCAGAGTGTAAATCTGCAGCTGCAGTTGATAGTGCCGCAAAACCTCACGTTCCAATGTCGGTTGTTGATAATCTGTCAGCAGATTGCTTTTCCAGTCCAACAGATAAATCAGTCCCTGATGTTCAAACACATAATCAATTGAGCCACGCAGAAAACCTTTTTCAACTTGCCAACCTTCCACTTTTTCAGCAACCTCCAGACCAAAATCCTGAGTCTGCAGACTGTTTAAAACATTATATTTTTGCTCTTCTTTATCAAGTCCTTCGCCTTCCGGAATCGGAAAACAAAAATCAGTTTCTCTTAAAAAACACTCACTGTCGGCCAGTTCCAGTACCAGTGCAGATGTTGTGGTTCCCAGCCGGACTGGAACACGCAGAGTACTCCAGATAATTTCTGCGATGCGTGGTAATGTTTCTAGAGAACGTCCATAGCGTTCCCTAAATGAATCCAACAGACGATGCACCGCCGTGTTTGCCAGCCAATCTTCTGGAGAGCTGCTGGTTTTAACGGTGTTGAAATCCACCAGTTCAAGTAATTCATGCAGCATATTTCCGGTTTGCATCCCTCCCGGCAACTGATCTTTATAAGTCTCTGATATTGAATCTGTTTTACTTATCTCAAGTGCCTCCGCTGTAACGGGCAACAAATCCGCGTTTTCCGATAATCTCCTTACATTGGATTCATCATTTTCACGACGTTCCCCCAAATCCGTTTCTGAGCGAATTTCAACCGGCAAAAGGCCGATAGCAGCCTGTTCCTCAATACCCGCCTCCTGCTCCTCTTTTTTCCTGTTCATCCTGCTGAAAGAACTAACTACAAAGCCTCTCTTTTTATAACGCAACCGACTGAAGAATTGTGTGTTACTTTTAATCTCCGCTATAATTTCCGGAACCTCAGGCAGTTCAGGCGGATTCCATTTTTTCAATTTTTCCAATTCAATTTTGCTAATATCAACAGATTTTTCTGGAGCAGAATTTTCCACATAGCTGTAGCTGAATTCTGAATTATCCGCACCTGCCGAAATTTCTGCTTTGATGACAGACAACTGATCATTAAGCAGGGAATATCCTCCATTAATTTTGCAGGCCCGTTTACCTGAATTTCCAAAAACATAATCTGCAAATGGCAGATAGAGCCGCCCGCAGGCACGGGTAACGGCAACATAAAGCAAGCGCTGTTGCTCAGCATCAATTTGCCACTGATGTTCAGCAGGCACATTTTTGTTGAGCAGGTCAATGACAGGTTCCCAGGCTGCATCATGATAAAACTGCAGCGTATTTTTTTTGTTTGCGCTGAGTCCGCCAAATAAAAACACCACTGGAAATTCCAAACCTTTGGCAGCATGCATTGTCATCAGTTGAACTGCATTCCTTTCACTTTCCAGTCGTAGTAAATTTTCATTTTCACCAGGATCTTCTTTGGCCTCAATATAGCGCCGCAACAATAAAATCAGCTCTGACAAATCAAGATGCCGCTCCATGACCTGCCTGTTCAGTACTTCAAACAAATGCACATAATTTGTCACACTTCGCTCATCACCACCCAGCAACAATTCCCGTTCAACTAATTTAGTCCGCAACAAAACTTCGTCAAAAAGTTTTCTGAAGCGCCTGGCTTCCGCCATGGCATTCCATTGTTGTAGTTGATGTAAAAACTCGGAATCCCAGCTGAAATTTTTTGAAAACTGCTGTATGTCGGCGCCAAAAAATCGAGTCAGCCACAACTTTGCCGAACGTGAATGATCTGCAGGATTGGCTACTGCATCCAGCAAAGTTAAAATCTCCTGTGCTTCTCTGCCAAAAAACAACCCCTTCTGTTTGTAGAACGCAAAGGCGATTCCCTGTCTTCGTAGGGCTTTTGCAAGCATTTCGCCCTCATTACTTTGGCGGAAAAGTATACAAACATCCTGTTCACGTAAAAGACGCTCACCTTCAGCATCCTGCCAGAGCGGCCTCGAAGACTCACTTTCAGCATGACGCAGGAGCATTTTGATTTCCTGCGCAATGGCCTCAGCAAAGCGGCGGTTCGCATTTACCGTCTGCTCATCCAGAAACACATTTAAGAAAGCACTTTCTTCAGTTTCGTTAAGCTCCTGTTTCATAGCCACTGCAACTTCCTGCAGAAAGTCTGCTTTGCCAAAATATTTTTTTGCAAAGAGTGGACTGCATAAATCCAGTTTCTCAGGAGCAATTAGAGGTTTTTTAAGTTTTTTCTGTGCAGCAATTTTTTTTCCGGAAACAGAAAACTGGGGCAGTAATTCCAGCAGGTGAATTGCATTACGATTTTCTGTTTCATCTTTCAACTCCAACTCCGGTTTACCGCAACCCACCTGCTGATAAAGTATTTCCCGCTCCTCCGGAAACCATAAATCAGAGCAAAATACCTTATTCAAACCGGATAGTAAATTTTTTGTAGAACGGAAGTTCTTTTTCAGACTAAAAGGCAACTGTGCGGTTTTTTTCTCAAATGTTGTACGTGCCTGCAGGTAGGTAAAGATATCTGCACCGCGGAAAGAGTAAATTGCCTGTTTTGGATCTCCAATTACAATCAGACGCTGCTCCGTACTTTCCAAAAACAGTTGGCGGAAGATAGACCACTGCCTGCGGTCTGTGTCCTGAAACTCATCTACAATTGCACAAAGATATTTTTTACGAACCGCCTTTGTGAGTGGAGTTGGATCTTTAGTTTCTGTAGTATGTGGAAGAACCTGTTCCTCCACTAGACGCAGCAGGTCATCAAAATCAAATAAGCCCTGCTCCAGTTTTAGCTGCTGTATTTCATAACGCACAACCTGCAGAACCTGTTGTGTTACCCAGGCTTTTAAAATTGTTTTAGTGTCACCGTTGAAATTATTTTGCTGCAGTAATTTTTCACATTCTACCAGAGCGGTAATCCAACTCCGTTCAGCTGGCGGAAATTCCTGCGGATTGAGCCATTGTTCTCCGTCCTTCAAAACTTTATTGCATTTAGGATTTGTAACAGCATCTAATTCCAGTCCAAAAATGCTCAGCAAATTTTCCGAAACCGGACTGCCGGCATGAGCCTCAGACAGACATGCTAAAAGCAGTTCAATGTTACGGAAAGATTTTTTACTGGAGTTCCCGTTAAGTGCAGTTGAATTGAAGACAGTACGGATTGGATGTTCTTTTGAATTTTGTTTACGCAGATTTAGATCTTGAGCAACCAAGGTCTTCCAGTGCACCGTGAATTCCTTGAGATACGACTCAAACCCTGGTAACGTTGGTACAAATTTTCCATCTCTGGACAGCAAATAATGGATGTCCTTTTCCAGGGAATCAAGATTGCCCTCTGCATGTTTTACATAGAGAGAGAAAAGTTCAGAAACAGCAGTGTTTTGAGAAAGCAGTTCTCTGCGCATAAACCGTCGAAAAACTTCCGTAAACAGCAGGTTTGTGTCACACAATTCCTGTTCAAACAGTTGACGATTTTCAAAAGCAAATTCCCGCAAAACACGTTTGCAGAAACCATGAATTGTGTAAACAGGAACTGAGTCAAAATCCAGCAATGCTGCTTTTATTTGTTCTAGACCCTGAGTCTTAATTTCCCAAAATGGGCCTTCCGGTATTGTCTGGAAAGATTCTGAATCCTTTTCACAGACTGCTAATAAGTCCCGCAGCTTTGTGCGCAGGCGCAAACGCAGTTCTGCAGTTGCTTTTTCTGTAAAGGTCACCAACAGAATACTCTTGAGTGCTATTCCCTGCTCCAACACCAAATCCAGAACTAACTCGACTAGTGCAAAGGTTTTCCCAGTGCCTGCTGATGCTTCAATAACGGCAAATCTGTCAGCTTTACTGCAGAAATTTCTGTTAACACTAGCCTCACCAACTGAAGATTCCTGGACTTGCTGGAACAATTCAGACTTTTTTGGAATATAAACTGAGTGAGGTAATTTTATTACAGACATTTGGGTTAATATACTCTTCCATTCGAGGTTGCTTAATGACTTTGCATTCTAATACACCCGTCTGGACATTACAACTATTCCAAGCTTGCAAAGATAGTTAATAACTTGTCCTTATCCGGATTTCATCTTAGAATGCAGGCTTATTTTTGCAGCTTTAATTCCCTTCAGGCACACCAATCATGCTATCTAAAACACAAATTGCAACTCTGACAGATTTTTTGCAGCAGGCAGTGCTCGTAATTGACCAGAAAGGTTTGGTTGTTTACTGCAACGATTCTGCAACAAACTTCTGGCAGCGGGACGCAGTGCGCCTGCTGGGAAAACAAAGTGCCGACTTGTTTCATCAAGATGGTATGATCCAGCAAAAAATAAGAGACGTCTTTGATTCAGGAAAAGTATTTCGGATGGGAGGTTACGTCCTGCAAACGCCTCCGCTGCAGGATCGGGGTGCCGAGATAGTGATTGCTCCGATTCGCAACAAATCTGGTTTAGTCAAAAAAGCTCTGCTAACTTTGTTGGAAAGTACCACTCTACAGGAGTCTCAGGCCAGGGAACAGGAAGAACAACTGGCACGTTCGCTCGGAACACTGGTCGCGTCTCTGGCACATGAAATACAAAATCCGCTCAGTGGTGTCAAAGGAATGCTCCAGTTACTGGAACGTGATCTAAACAAGGCAAAAATTAAAAATCCTTCCACCGGTATGATGCTGGCAGAACTTGACCGCGTTGAACGTCTCTTGAAACAACTGCTGCTGCATTCTCATCAAGTTCCTTTGGAAAAAACTTCTTTTGATGTGCATGACTTGCTGAATACTGTAATTCGTTTTGAGCAAAATACTGCTACCCAACTGCGCTTCGTCAGAATTTTTGACACTTCATTGCCCGAAATACAGGCTGACCGTGACAAGCTGCATCAAGTGTTCTTGAACCTGATCCGTAATGCTGTTGAAGCTTCTCCTGCCAAGGCAACTGTCAGCATTCACAGTCGGTATTGTGGGAAATGGGAGCTCGCCGGAACAAATTTGGATCCGGAACGAAGTTATACTCTGATTACCGTTGAAGATGAAGGTCCCGGTGTTCCACAGGAACTCCGCAGTCAATTATTCAAACCACTATTTACTACAAAACAGGCTGGCCATGGACTGGGCTTATCTATCTCGCACCGACTGATTCATGCCCATGGCGGTTTATTGCGCTATCTGCAAAGCACTTCAGGTGGATCAGTTTTTCAGGTCTTTTTGCCGCACTCTACTTGAGAGCTTTCTGTTTAATATTTGTTTTATTCCTGCTATAATCAGCACTAAATATAATTTAGTCTAAAGCAGGGTTTCATTAATAATTGGCTGCTGTCATCCGAGACTTGATCCGGCATGGAGATACTCAATTCAAGACATTCAAAACTAAAATAATCACAAAATTTAAAACAAGGAAAGATATGGACAAGGAAGATACAATTGTAATTGTTGGCATGGCCCGTACCCCAATGGGCGGATTTCAGGGAGTTTTAAAAGATGTGTCTGCACCAGTTCTGGGAAGTTTTGCCATTCGTGCCGCAATTGAACGCAGCGGAGTTGCTCCTGAAGATATTGACGAAGTCCTGATGGGTTGTGTTTTGCCTGCAGGAATGGGACAGGCACCCGCGCGTCAGGCCGCACTTGGAGCAGGAATTCCTGCCGCTGCAGGCTGCACCACCGTTAATAAGATGTGCGGATCAGGTATGAAAACGGCTATGCTGGCCCATGATTCACTGTTGGCAAAAACAAATGAAGTGATGGTTGCCGGTGGTCTGGAAAGTATGTCAAATGCACCTTATATTTTGCCAAAAGCACGTTCCGGACAACGCCTTGGACATGGTCAGATGATGGACCACATGTTCCTGGATGGACTCGAAGATGCCTTTGACAAAGGAACCCTGATGGGTGTCTTTGCAGAGAGAACTGCAGAAAAATATGGCTTTTCCCGTGAAGCACAGGACGAATTTGCGATCCGCTCTTTAACCCGTGCCAAAACAGCAATTGAAGACGGCAGCTTCAAGACCGAAGTTACTCCTGTCAGCTACAAAAACCGCAAGGGAGAAACAGTAGTTGAATTGGATGAACAGCCGTTAACCGCTAACTTGGAAAAAATACCAACCCTGCGGCCTGCTTTTTCTAAAGAAGGTACAGTCACAGCAGCAAATTCATCCTCAATTTCTGACGGTGCTGCGGCATTAATCATGATGAGTGAAGCAACTGCAGAAAAACGTGGATTGAAACCAATTGCACGTTTTCTAGGTCACAGCAGTTTTGCACAGGCTCCGGAATGGTTCACCACAGCTCCGGTTGGTGCAATCAAAAACCTGATGCAGAATGTCGGCTGGAATGAAAACGACGTGGATTTATTTGAAATCAATGAAGCATTTGCAGTAGTCACAATGGCCGCAATGCATGACCTCAATTTACCTGCAGAGAAAGTTAATGTCCACGGCGGAGCTTGCGCACTTGGACATCCCGTAGGTGCCTCAGGAACAAGAATCCTGGTGACACTTATCAGTGCTCTGCAAAAATATGGAAAAACACGTGGCGTGGCCAGTCTCTGTATTGGAGGCGGAGAGGCGACTGCAATGGCAGTAGAAGTCTTGAGTTAAGATTTTTTATGTTGCAATAAAACAGTTTCGGAGCTATTATCAAGGGATTGCATTTTCAATATATTCAAGATTTAGAACATAATTGTACTTGAATTGATATTTGTCCTTGAGGCAGTATCTACCTTGAATTCATCTTTGAATACTCCAACCGGGAAAATACCGGCACCCGTGAGTAAAGCAAAAAAATAATGGCGGGCGTAGCTCAGCTGGTAGAGCTCTGGATTGTGATTCCAGTGGTCGAGGGTTCAAGCCCCTTCGCTCGCCCCATTTCCTCCTGCTGTAGAATTGATCTTCTACTGATTCCAGCTTTTTTCTGTCTGCGGGCGTAGTTCAACTGGATAGAGCGTCAGACTTCGAATCTGAATGTTGGGAGTTCGAGTCTCTCCGCCCGCACCAGCAATAGCAACAGCTTACATAAATCCTACTTCCTTTAAATTTATAAATTTCGCCACGTTTGTGTAGTTGAGTTAAAAAGTTGGCTAAAACTTGCCGCTAACTAAAGCCTATCAAAAAGTCATACCTACGACTTTAATGTACAACCGCTGGTAAAAGATCAATCACTTTCAATCCATTTGCAGAGGTTTTGTTTCAACCGGACAAATCTTGCATCATCTATCCTTCCCAATTCTCCCAACAACAATTTTCCATCCAAAACTGCCAGCCTACTCACCCTGACAATGCTTGGTAGTTTTAAACCGGATTTAAGAAAATCATGATCTTCATACGAAATTTTTTCATCAATTTCCGAAAGATATTGATTCAACTGTGAAGAGATCATGCAAACGAGCCAATCATTGAATATCCCCGGCAATTTCTGTAAAACAAGTGCAGGTCGTAGTTTCCCTTCTTTCTGGTCAGTCTGTGGGAATTTAAACAGAACAACCTGTCCTGCTGAAATCATTGGAAAGTTTTCTGAAGATCGTTTTCCGAATAAGGAGAGTTCTCATCTTCCATACCGCTCATTGCGGAAGTCAAAGAAAATTCAGACCACTGACTGTCTTCATCATTGTTCACCTCAGGATTTAAATTTTCCATAAACTCGTATACTGCCTTCAGTTGCCTTTCCGGTAAAGTATGAACTTTATTAATAATCATCTCAAAAAGATTATGGTGGACCCCATAAATGAGACAATGTGCAAAAGTGTATTTTCAATCAAATAGAGATACCCAATGGACCGAAAAAAAACGCATCTTAACTCATAAGAAAAACTGTTCTTGATATGTGGTCCACTTCAGGCCGAAGAGTGATAGAGTTAAGATTTCAACAGTGTTTGAGTACAGTATTAATTAAGTGGATCGCATCTGCATTTGGGAATTAGAGCAAAAAAACTTGATTCCCCTACCTATTTTTCCTAGAATTAGAGTATTTTTAAATTCCATTTTTTCAAGAAATTTTCAGGAGAATCTAAATGAGTAACATTATCGGCAACCATGTTGGAGGCACAAGGGTCAGCCAAACTGGAGGAACACTTCAGGATGTTTTTAATCCTTCAACCGGAGAAGTTTCCGGACAGGTACGTTTGTCAAGTGCGTCAGAACTGGATGAAGTGGTTCAAATTGCAAGTGATGCTGCTGTTGGCTGGGGGGCAACCCCTCCCGCAAAACGCGCTCAGGTCATGTACCGTTTCAAACGTTTACTCGAAGAAAATGCAGACAAAATTGCCAGTTCCATCAGCAGCGAACATGGGAAAACACATGATGACGCATTAGGCGAAGTTGCCCGTGGGTTGGAGGCAGTTGAGTTTGCCTGCGGAATTCCGCACTTGCTCAAAGGGACTTTCAGTGAACAGGTTGCAACTTCAATTGATGTTTACTCTATTCCACAGTCTTTAGGCGTTGTGGCGGGAATCACACCTTTTAATTTTCCTGCGATGGTACCAATCTGGATGTTTCCTAACGCACTTGCCTGCGGAAATTCTTTCATTTTGAAACCGTCTGAACGTGACCCCAGTGTAACATTAATTATGGCAGATCTGCTCAAAGAAGCAGGCTTACCTGATGGTGTTTTTAACGTGGTGCAGGGTGACAAAGTTGTGGTCGATGCCATTCTCGATAATCCGGAAATTAAAGCAGTCAGTTTTGTCGGTTCAACTCCTGTTGCGGAATATATCTATACCCGCGGAGCAGCAAACGGTAAACGTGTGCAGGCTTTAGGCGGTGCAAAAAACCACATGATTATTATGCCTGATGCAGACATGGATCAAGTAGTGGATGCCCTGATGGGTGCCGGTTTTGGTTCTGCAGGAGAACGCTGTATGGCAATATCGGTGCCAGTTCCTGTTGGAGATAAAGTTGCTGATGAGTTGATGAATAGAATGGTACCTCTAGTGGAAAACTTACCTGTTGGGCCTCCAAGCGACGCTAAGGCTGCTATGGGACCAGTTATCACGAAGCAAAGTCTGGAGCGCATCTCTTCACTCCTTCAAAGTGGAGTCGATCAGGGCGCAAAACTGTTAGTTGACGGAAGAAGCCTCAAAGTCCCAGGACACGAAAATGGATTTTTTATTGGAGGCTCTCTCTTTGACCAGGTAACTCCGGAAATGGACATTTACAAAGAAGAAATTTTTGGACCGGTACTTTCAACCGTACGAGTACAGGATTATGATGCTGCAGTTAAATTGATACACGGGTGTCCTTATGGAAACGGCGTGGCAATTTTCACCAGAGACGGTGATGCGGCCAGAGATTTTGTTAACCGCATTGAGGTCGGAATGGTTGGTGTTAATGTTCCGATTCCTGTGCCTGTCGGTTACCACAGCTTTGGAGGCTGGAAAAAATCCCTGTTCGGAAGTCACCACATTTATGGACCTGACACAATTCACTTTTACACCCGTCTCAAGGCGGTTACTTCACGCTGGCCGACTGGGATAAAAGCCGGTGCACAGTTTAATTTTCCTACTATGTCTTAAACAACTGAAGTGCAGGAAAACCTGCACTTCAGTTTAAGCTAATTTTTACAAACTTCGCGCTCGCCGGCCGAGAGCGTAAAATTCCTGAGTGAACAAAATGGAATTCATTACTCTTGCAGATTTAACTCCAATCATACCTGAAATAATTGTACTGCTGACTGCGTGCATCGTGCTGCTGGTCGATCTCTTTGCACCTAAAAAAGAAAGAGCATTTACGCTGGCAGTAACCACAATTATCGGTTTGCTGCTGGCACTACTCGCAGAAACACAATTGCACGGCAAGGAAATTACAGGATTTTACGGCACCGTTGTTGCTGACGATTTTTCGATTCTATTTGAATTCATTTATATGAGCGTTGCCATTGTTACAGTTTTTGTCTCACGACACTATATTTCTGATAATGAGATGAATTTCGGTGAATATTATGTGCTCCTGCTCACTGCAGTTTCCGGAATGATGTTTATGACTTCCGGGCTGGATTTGCTGGTTATTTTTATTGGTCTGGAAATCATGTCCATCTCCAGTTACATTCTGGTCGGCATGAAACGTAAGATTGCAAAAGCCAACGAAGCTGCACTTAAATATTTGCTGCTCGGAGCTTTCTCCACAGGATTTCTGCTTTATGGAATTTCATTACTTTATGGTGCAACAGGCAGTACCTTACTACCGGAGATAATTACACAAATAAAACTGAATGGTGCTGATAATCCCCTGGTGGTGGTAGGTATGGCATTGGTTATTGTTGCCATGAGTTTCAAAATTGCAGTTGTTCCTTTTCACATGTGGACACCTGATGTCTACACCGGAGCGCCCACGCCGGTTACCGGATTCCTTTCAGGTGCAGCCAAAGCTGCCGGTTTTGCCGTGTTCGTGCGTGTTTTACTAACCGGAATTCCTCTTGATAGTGCAAACTGGGAAAATTTGTTTTGGATACTGGCGGTACTGACCATGACTGTAGGCAACGTTATGGCCCTGCGTCAGAATGAAGTAAAAAGGATGCTCGCTTTTTCTTCAATTGCACATGCAGGTTATGTGATGGTAGCAATCGTAGTTGGCAGCACATCTGCCATCAGCGGAGTTATATTTTATTCCTGTGCATATGCCTTGATGGGTACCGGAGCTTTTGGAATCTTAACCATTAAAGACGCAGGCAGGACACCGCGTACTTTTGATGATTTGGCCGGCTACGGAAAACGAAACCCTTTTCTTGCACTGCTGATGACCTTATTTATTTTTTCTCTGGTTGGTCTACCGCTGACAGGAGGTTTCATTGGCAAACTGCAAATCTTCAGCGCAGCACTGCAGGACGGCTGGATCTGGTTGACTATTATTGGAATACTTAACAGTGCGCTTTCAGTCTACTACTATTTACGCGTACCAATGTTTATGTACATGCGGGAAGGTGCACTTCCGGAAGGTACAGATCTTTCAGAACAAACATCTGGATTTGCCCTGACTGGCTTAATTGGCACTGCTGCAGCAGTAATCTATCTAGGAATTTTTCCGGACAGAATATTGGAGCTTGCATCCTTGTCCATTCTGGCACTACTCTAAAACTAAAGTTAATTACACATTAGACGGTAGAGTGGTTTGGAAAATTAGACCTGAACCTTGAAAATAACAGGTGTTTTTCCTGAAGGAGCTATCCTGTCTTTTTATTATTTCCTTTTGAGGAATGATGGTAAATGGCTACATTTTTTGCATAAATCGGGAGGTGTCTGGACTGAAGAGGGGATTCAGTCTGTTGGAAGTGATGATCGTGGTTGTGATTATTGGTATTTTAGCCACACTTGCCTATCCCAGCCTTGACGGCTACCTGCTGCGATCAAAACAAACTGAAGCAAAGGTCAGTCTCAGTGCCGTTTACACTGCACAAAAAATCTATTTTGCAACCAATCAGACTTACGCAGACACACTCAGTAAACTGGATGTACAACTGGAATCCGGCGGAAGTGCTCTCTATACCATCACTCTTGCTGCAAACAGCACCTCATTCACTGCAACTGCAAAAGGCAACCTTGATGACGATGCCGTGCTGGACATTTGGACAATCGACCAGAATAAATCTCTGCAAAACACGGTCAATGATAGCACCTCCGAATAAAATGAGGTTAATGATTTCAGTATTCAGCAAGCTGTTTTTTCATCTCTATTTACCTGCAGCCCTGATTTTCACAGTATTGCTTGGTTCCGGCTGTTCTGTGACCAGAATCTATCATCAAACACCGGCCTCAAAAAAAGCACTCCCTGGTATAAACTCTCTTTATGTAGAACAGTTCAAAGGTGAACAGTCTGTGTTGTTCAACAAATTACTGACACATGAAATCAACCTGCTCTCACGTTTAAAATATTTAGCAGTTTTTCCTGAAACTGAAATCACTTCTGCTGCACTGCTGAGTGTAGAGGTCAAACGTTATTATATCCAAGATCAAGAAGGATCACGAAACCGGATTAATATCAGTCTGGTAGAACATGAAGAACTAGAAGATAATCCTGATGGGCTTAACACTGTCCGCAGAACTTTCGAGTTTGTGGAAAAACCCTTTAGCGAGCGGATTATAAACAGAATCCTGGATTTAGAAATCACTTTTTCAATCACAAATATTTCTGCAGATAAAACTCTCTACCAAAGTACTGAAAAAGCCAGCATTAAGCAGAGTTATCACGGTGAGGAAAATATTCTGCTGATTCCTGATGCCAACGATGAAATGGTGCGTCTGGCACAACTACTGATACAAAAGTTCTTAAATCAAATCAATCCTGAACCATATGAACGAGTTTTTGAACTGGAAAAAGGAACCAGCCCGCTGCCCTGGACTGCAGGTCTGCTTGACTTTGGTCATCCACGGATAATTCGTTCAAACCATTTTGCAACCGGCAACAGATATGATCTTGCACTGAAAGGCTGGAATTACGTACTCTTTGAACCGCGGACTTATCCAAAATCTGAGCGATTCGTTTTCAACGAAGATGTTTTTCGGCGCCTCAAAAAAGCTGACTTACCCCAGACAACTTTGCAACCCTTGCTTGAACTTTATGATAAATCATTTGACCCTGCAGAAATCAAATTAGTTCTAACAGGATTAATACCTGCTCAGGATTTTACGCGTTATGCCAGTATCATCAAAGCACATGCGCGCACCTCCCAAAACATCAATCGTTTAAATTTAGCTGCCGCACATTATAATTTGGGGGTTGTCTACGAGTTACGAAATGAACTTGAATTGGCAGACTATCATTATGCACAAGCCAATGCCTATAATCCTGATGAAAAATATTCTCAGGCCTGGACTGATTTGCAGCACCTGAAGGGTAACTACAATCCACTGGAGTCTCCATTGGATCGCTCAGTCGAGTCTGCCGGAAAGCTACTTCCGCCTCAAGGAGCATTGTTGCAGCCGAATTTTAAAAAACAACCCTGATTCTGTTAAAATTATTTTACAAAATTTTACATCCTTGACTCGCTATAGTTAAATTTGGTCTTATTATTTTCAGTTCTTTTTAATTATCTTCTTTCCATGAAATCCCTTTTTTCTTTGTTGCTACTAACTCTGCTCTTTTGTTGGCCTTTGCAGGGCAAGGAAGTATTCGTCAATGGTACGGCAAAAATTTATGATGGAGATAAAATTCATGCAAAAAATCAGGCCTTAAAAAATGCACTGTTGGAAGCAGTGAAAAAGGGGCTTCAAACTGTTTTAACAGAAAATACAATCGCCAAAAATTATGAGGTCATAAAAGGACAATTTTACAGAGCCAGCCAAAATTACATCAGCAGTCATGTAATACTTGCTGAAGAAATGAGTCTGGACAATACATTTTATGAAAGCAGAATCCTGGCCCAGGTTGATTTGGAAAAAATTCGCCGCAAATTAAATGTGCTGCGTATTACGCACGACGGAGTGTCCAATAAAAAAGTGTTGCTCATTTACCACAGCCGCATTGCAGACACAGTTGCTTTAGAAAGCACTGTGGTGCAGGATACATTAGCAGTAGTGAATAACACATTTGCCGAACAAGGTTTCCAGACCTTTAATCAAAATACAATGAAGCGGGTCCAGCTTGCCCTGAAGGAGCTAAATACTACAGCGAGATCTGTAGACAGTCTGCTGGCTGCAGCACTAAATCTTGAGGCCGATATCCTGCTGATCATGGGTATTACTTCTGTTGAAACTGATAAACTTCAGGGAGCATTCTATAAAGTGAGTTCAACCGTTTATTTAAGTCTTTATGCTGCCCCAACAGGACAACAAATTGCCGAAACTGTTGTTGAGCAGCATGAAAATTCAGTCCATCAACTCAGTCAGTCAGAAAATGATATTTTATTAGCCAGTGCGGCAAAACAGGCTGGAAGAGAAAGTGCTCGCCGCTCAATTGAACAACTGACTCGTTTTTATCAAAACAGCGGTACCGGCGGACAGTCATATGCGATAGTTTTTAGTGGGTATTCTCCACGTAGAGAGAATTTAATCGTGGATTATTTGGAAAACTCAACTGAAGTCACCAATCTTGCTGAAGTAAAAAATACACCAGGATTGTTGGAACTGGAATTGGTTACTTTAATGCGCAAAAGTACACTGCGCAGGAGAATAACCAGTGACCTGCTTGAACTTGAAATTGAGACTGCCACAAAATCTGTTGCAGGTAATCAGTTGATTCTCATCAATCCCAATCCGATGGAAGAAGAAGACAAGGAGGAGGAAGAAGAGGTCTCAGCAGACGCTACTGAAGCTGCGGTAGAAAGTACAAAAAATGACGTTCCTTCGCAGTAGATTCTACCCTGCACATCAATTCAGCCTTGCTGTCTTTCTTATAGTCCGGATAAAAATATACTGCTTTAGAGTTCCAATTTTGTATTTACAGATAAAAGTGAAAGATCTTGAAATCTCTAACTCAAATGTTTAGTGTAAAGTTGTTGCCTGCTTCAGCAAATTGTCAGTATTTTTTAGAATTTATTGCTGACAACTGATGTCTTTTGTTCTACCTGCAACATTTATAATTTAATCGAACGTTTAAATTGTTTTACTTACACAGATTTTGTGAACCACTTAAAACCATGCTTTTCTGGAACCAGATTATAGCTGAGCAAAAATAACAAAAAATGAGGAGTGCAAAAATATTAATATCTCTGTGCTTGTTTATGCTGCTGGCAGTCAATGTACAGGCAGAAACAATTTACGAATTGGATTTTTCCAATGCTGCAGGGAATGTTAAAAACTGGTTTGAAAAGATTGATTGGGAGTTTCGTGAAGATATTGCGGAGATGAATCTCCGCTTTGAAGACGACAAGTTGGTGATTGAACCAACTAAAGATGAACTGGGTGTCCTGATGCGTGAGTTTGAACCGGAAGACTATCTGCAGGGTGTTACTAAAATCCGAATTGAATGGGGAGTTGACCAATATCTGCAGGGTGCAGACTGGAGTGGTCCCAAAGAAAATTTCAGAAATACACGTGAACCGATTTCCTTCATGGTCTTTTTTGGAGATACCAAGTTGGACAGCGGATTTATTTTTGCACCAAACCTGCCTTATTTTATAAGTTTTTTTCTTGGTAAAGATGAAAAGCCCAACGAGGTCTATTTTGGTAACTACTGGCAGGAAGGAGGTCGTTATCTATGTATTCCCTGTGACGGCAGTACTGGAAAAACATTTGTCACTGAGATTGACCTTGCAGAAAAATTTGTTGAATTATTTGGTAAGAAACAACTGCCGATAACGGCATTAGGTATCGAAATTGATGCCCAGAAGACTGAAAAAGTAAATGGACGCTACTCAAAAGCCTTTATTAAACGGGTCCAGTTAATCAAGCAGAAAACAAATTGAGCTGAAAATAGTCGAAATACTTCGTTCTAAGTATGCAACCCATGACTATCAATAATTTTGCAGTCTTTTTTCTAATATTTAAAAAATAACATTTTTCTCTTGACAGCGGAATAAACCGGTATTATATTACGGGAATATGGAATTGGTGGTGTTGCTACTTCCATATTTTTTCATCATACTTGATCGCAGGATTTAGTTGATGAATTTAATTAAATTGCCGGGGTTTTTGCGAAATTTATATTTATTAAATTATATATTTTAATTAATAAATTTATAGTTTTAGTTAGTTTAGTCGTAAGCTCCGACGATTATTGAATATAAAAATAAATCAAAGAATGGTTCAATTACTATTTGTTAACATTAACTCAAGGAGTATTATGAAGATTAAACTGTTATCAACTGTTTTATCACTATTATTTGTTTCCAACATCGTGTATGGAATTCAAGTATCAGGGCCAATTGTGGATTCAGAGTGGTTGGCAAATAACCTGGCTCAGGTTACTGTGCTGGATATACGAAAGAAAGATGATAAATTCAGTTCTACAGGTACTTGCGGTGGTAAAATTGGCCACATTAACGGGGCACTGTTTCTCAAGTGGGGAAAAGTGCGCGGAACTCGAAAAGTTGCTGGACAAGATGTAAAAAAATTGATTCCACCCAAAGGATATTTCGAAGATTTGCTGCGTGGTTTTGGAGTAAATAACGACGGAGCAATTGTTTTGACCAGTGATGGTACAAGTTCAAAATACTCTACGTTTGCAACCAGGATGTATTGGCAACTAAAGTATTATGGTCATGACAATGTGGCAATTCTAGACGGCGGAAATGCACAATGGGTGGCTGATGGGAAAGCTCTGAATTGCGAAAAAACTTCAGCTCCGCAAAAAGGGAATTTTAGTGTCGGTGAAGTTCGTGAAAAACTTCTGGCCACACCGCAAGAAGTTGCACAAGCAGTTAAATCCGGAGGAATCACTTTGATAGATGGCCGGACTCAGGACTATTATCTGGGTACTAAACAAAAATCCTATGTTTATGCAAAAGGACATATTTCTGGTGCCAAGAATTATCCTCATCCACAGTGGTTTGCTGCAAAAGGCCCGGCAACCTTTCTTTCAGCCCACCAAATGGCAATGACAATGAAGGAAATCGGAATTGATGCGCATGCACCTGCTATTACCTATTGTGATAGTGGGCACTTAAGTACTGGTGTCTGGTTTGTGATGTACGAACTGCTTGGTAACAAAGATGCTTCTTTGTTTGATGGTTCCATGCATCAGTGGACCTTGGATAAAAACAATCCGACAACTGCCGGAATAATGGAATAGAGTTCTTACATTCGGCCTGAATAAAAATTTATGATTCAGGCCGGCAATAAAACGCTAAAAATCTAAAGAGGTATCCATGCTAAAATTATCTTATCTGGTGCTTGTTTTACCTTTGTTTTACGCAGTTGTATTTTTTACGCCACTGCAGGCAGGCAATCTGTCAACACAAGACCAAGCACTTTGTGCGGATTTAATTCGGCAAGGCAGAGAAGCTTACGTGCGTGGTAAATACTTGGATGCTAAAGAAAACTTTCGGAGAGCAATTATAGTTGATCCGGAAAATATGACTGCCTGGAAATATTATGATCAAAGTGTGATTTTTGCACTGGCAGAAAAAGTCGAAAAGAATTCAAGTTTAATCATGCCGGATGTTTCAGTCCGCCTGGAAAGGTCTTCACTTTTAACTCCTTTGTCAGCTGAGGACTTGACCAAGGCAGCCGCAACAATTGAGACTAAGAAACAAAATACTGATACTTCGGCTACAGAATTTCAACCTGAGGAAGAGGAAGAGGAAGAGGAAGAGGAAGAGGAAGGTTGCTAGTTCATTTCAAAGTCTGAATTGAAACAGCAATTAAGACCTGTCAGTTATCAAATACATCATCAGTAAGAAATATAAATTTATTTTGTAAGAAACAACTGCAGATAACGGCATTAGCTATTAAAATCTATGCCTAGAAGACCAAGAAAGTACCTGGACGCTGCACTAAAGCCTGCATTAAACAAATACAATTGCTAAAGCCTGATCCCAAATGAAACTTTTTAAGAACACACTTGACCCAATGATTGCTCTCACCCTGATTGCAGTCCTTGATATTTTTCTCTTCCTGCTGGTTGGAGCATGGACAGTTGGAGGTGGAGAGACAATGATTACAGGTTTAGTTGCAGAATTATTTATGGGTGATGAGCTTGCCAGAATCCCCTTCTGGAATCTTGTCTTTAAACCGGATGCAGGTTACTGGAAAATTTATATCAGTCTGGGGATGCTGTTTGGTGCAATTGTGGGTGCAGTTTTGAGCAAAGAGTTTTACCTGCGGCTTCCGCGCAGGCTCAGTGAATGGGTGATGATTACCGCTGGAGGATTGTTGATGGGGTTTGGAATCCGTCTGGCTTTTGTTTGTAATGTGAGCACCTTCTTTGGTCTGACACCTCAAATGAATCTTGGAGGTTATCTTGCAATCAGCGGAATTTTAGCAGGTGCCTGGGTCGGCTCCTGGATCTATAAAAAAATACTGGAAGGATAAACCATGTCTGTTGTTGCCGAATGCATACTAGCGTTTATTTTTGGTTCTGTAGTTGGTCTATTGGTTCAGCGCTCACGTTTTTGTAATACTGCAGCACTGCGGGATGCAATGTTGTTTAAAACTTATAGAAACACCAAACCACTCCTGATTGCAATGATGATTCTGACATTTGGGTTCACACTTTTCCTCACCTTTGGAGAAGGTAAGGCCATGCATTTTGACGTAGGTTTGAATCAGGTAGTGGGACTATTCCTCTTTGGAATCGGCATGGTTCTCGCCGGTGCATGCACCGTCTCAACCTGGGTCAAGGCCGGTGAAGGAAATGTCGGAGCAATGTGGGCACTTCTTTTCACTTTTGTGGGAATGTTTCTTTTTTCGTTGCTCTGGTCAGCAAATTACTGGCCGCCGGCACCAGCCAGCATGACTGGAGAACCAAATTTTGAAGCACTTCAGTTTGGTTTTATCAATGCCCGAACTCTGCAGGATAAAACTGGAATTCCGGCAGTGGCATTTGGAATGGTACAGATATTCTTGCTGGGTTTAATTTATCGTGCTATTCTGAAAAAAGAGCAGGCACAACAGTTACAACATGATCTGGCTGCAGCAAAACATCAGGCAAAATCGGCAGGCACAGGCAATAGTTGATTTCAATTGGTAAAAAACAAATTAACACAAAAAGGATAGTATGGGATTATTTTCTCGAAAAACAAAAACTGAAGATCTACAACCGTTGGACCTGCCTGAAGTAACACTGAGTGACGGCACTGCATATCAAATTGCACAACAAATTGACTGTATTGGAGATTCTTGTCCACGTCCTCAAATGATGACTAAGAAAGCAATCAACAGTGCGGCAACCAATGACGTTGTGGAAATCATTATTGATAATCCTTCCTCCATGGAGGCAGTTCCGCCAATGGCACCCCAAATCGGTGCAACCCATCTGGAAACAGTTACTGACGATAACTGTTGGAAAATTTATCTTAGAAAAGATTGATCTGAATTTAATTTAGGAATGATTAAATTATTTTTGACAAGATTTTTTGTAGCCCTGACATTTGCCTTAAGTCTGGCAACACTGCTTTATGTTTTTATTGTGCCGATGCCAAGTATGAAGACTTCACGAGACGGTATTCCGCATTTTACGCCAAATGTAGTTGATCCAATAACCGGTGATACTCTGCAGATCCGAATGCTGGTCAAACATTATAAAGGAGATTAAGTGGATTTTGACATAGAAATGATTGCGGAACTCATCATGTTTATTGTTGCAATGGGGGCACTGTATATTTTTTTTCTGAAAGATTCTTTCTAATTCCTGGCTGCAGGTATACTGCATCTTTATTGTTAATTAATAAATTTACGATGGATCGAGCGAGTTATTTATTTTGTGTTGGCAGTGTGCTGGTTTGCCTGGGAATTGCGCTTTTAGCTTTCCCTGCAGCCTCAGTTTCCAGGGCAACTCTTGAAACTGCACAAACGCCAAAGGATGCCGAGGAGATGCAACCCCTTGATTTAGGCGCATTTGGAGTTGTTTCTGTGCTGGAGTTGCTGGATTATTATTTAGAAAATCCTCCAGAAAAAACTACTGTTGAAACTGCAAGTCAAGAAACGCATTTTCAAGGTTGCTGATGTATGCAGAAGGCTGGTCCAGTTTTATGGCTTTTTTTTATATTTTTCACCTTCGTGAAAAGTGGACTCGCAGAACCTGCATTAAGTTATACGACTGAGATCAAGTCTCCTCTTGCCAATGGAGCAATTGTGGTTGATGTCCGTCAGGAACAGAGTTGTCTACAGGGAAGTTTAGCAGGTGCACGTTGTTTGCCTGCTGCAGATTTTTTTGGACCACATGGTCGTCTGATAAATACAGCCGAGCTATCATGGTTGCTGGGTACTGCTGGTCTTTCCGGAGGCGAGCATGTACTTGTAGTTGGAAACTCTCCACTAAAGCGGGACTTTGTTGCAGGAATTTTATTTCTTGCAGGACAGCAAAAACTGAGCATTCTTACTGTTCCCTTTTTAGAGCTGACTAAAAACTCTACTGCTTTAACTCCTGGACAAAAACGTTTGAACACGCGTTCAGCAGTGCACTCTCAACCTTTCCGCTCTAAACTGATTATTTTACGTACTGAGTTGTCTGCATTGACCAAAGGGAAGCAAATAATAGACTTGCTGGACGGACGCAGCGAAAAAGAATACTGGGGAGAAAGCATTCGAATATTCCGGGGAGGACATCTCCCCGGTGCGCAGCACCTGCCGGCTGCAGAACTCAGGACAAAACTAAGAAACAACTCAACACTGGTTACGAATTACAACTCTCCAATTGTTTATGGACATAACACTCTGGAAAGTGTGGCGTATTTTAGTTTACTGCGTGCAGGATTCGGAGTTGATGCCAGGGTCTTTCTTGCAGGCTGGGCAGACTGGGCCGTGCACACTGATCTGGCAGTTGACAGCCTGACTTATCCTGATAATAATGTTTTGCAAAAAGTAAAGACTCAACAAACAAAGTCACAAAATAATAATAATTTTCTGCCTGCTTTCATAGTTATTATTGGTGGTTTGCTGTTGCTGGGCTGGGGTATTTACACTAAATATGGAAAACGATCATGACTGAAATACTTTTTCATATATCATCCGAAAAAACCGGAGCAGTTTTTGCTCCGCTTGCCCGGGCATGTCAGCGGAACAAAACATCTTGGGCTTGTTTCTTTACCGGAGAAGGTGTAAAACAACTTAATGATATTGATTTAGTTCAACTGTTAAGCGGTGCAGAAAGGGCAGTTGCCTGTGAACATGCCTGGCATGAGAATATGGGAGAGAAAAAATGTCCGCTTGAGCTTGGCAGTCAGACCAACAACAGTGAGATGATGACAGAAACAACACGGGTTATCAGTCTTTAAGGACAGCAATGACAACAAAAAAAATATCGGTTCTGGCACGAGACAATCATGCAGAAGCTATGCGTGTTGCGGCTGGATTAACGATTTACGGACATGAGGTAAGTCTCGTTTTTATGGATCATACAGTTGCTGAATCTGAGGAAAATGCAAAACAGGCAGAATTGCTGGAACTGGCAGACATAACTCCGGAAACAACAGTTGTTGAAATGTCTGAAGACTTAACATTTTTAGACTCTTCAGCTTTAGCTAAAATAATTAATACAGCAGATCAAATTATAAATATCTAATGTCAAAGACTATACTTGCCATCAAGGCAAACTTATTTCCGGATGGACAAACCGTTGAGGCCGCCCTCCGTGAAATGGAAACGAACCATGAGGTTCGTTTTGAAACTGTGATACCTGAAACAATGGACGACCAGGCCTGGGACAAAATTCTGTCCCAAATTCTTTCTGTTGATAAAGTCATCACTATTTAATTAACTCTCATGAAACGAAAGGTCATCATGAAAAAGATAATTGTAATGTTAGCAGTTTCTCTTTTAGGAATTGCTGGCTCAATTCAGGCAGCAACCCCATTGGTTGATGTCGCATGGGTCACTGCCAATACAGGAAAAGCAGGGGTTGTATTTTTGGATTTCCGCGGAAATGCTGCATATTTACGCGGTCATGTACCTGGAGCAATTCGTTCTAATTATGGTAAAGACGGCTGGCGCGAAAAAAACTCCGATGGTACCATCGGC